>JACCEA010522827.1_pt1 | contig 14099 bp, 13 predicted proteins | sample 7449851 | NCBI WGS metagenome assembly JACCEA01 (sample SAMN15323453, study PRJNA562643) | freshwater metagenome | isolation source: river surface water | place: USA:Blue River Watershed | collected 2017-08-18 | reverse complement strand
TCCATATATGTATTTTAAGGTAAGGTTATTGTGTTAGAATAATTTGTTGTATCTTGTATTGACTGCATTTTTATTTGAGTTCCACTAGGTAGGTTAGGTTTCATTTCTCTTGGACTTGTTACACCAGCTGTTGAATCATTCCATGTTGACATACCTGGTAATTTATACATTATTGTAACAGCTGTATCTGTTCCAAAATTCCTAACAAAATATAAATACCCTAATGTTTTATCATAACTGGTAACTGTAAACCTTGGTGTAGGTGTTATATCCGCAGGTGGGCCAGCAATTACAGATGTAAATGTTATAGGTGCTGTTGGTGGTGTATCATCTTCAGTTCCCTCTTCTGGATTACTTGTTATAAGATTACCATTTGTTTTCAATGGGTCTTTATTAACTGACATTTTTTCTTCTTTGAATATATTCCAAACGTGTGTATATTTAGTTGAGCTAAATGACATACCTCTGAACAATATTTGTTTAGTATAATTATCTTTAACCGTACCATCTTCTTCAAGATTGAAATCAGAACCTTTCCAGTTACCATTTCTCCATAAACCATTGCTCCAGAATACATTATAAGCATTCATATAATTAGCTGTACCATTATTCCAAATCATACCAACAGCAGTTCCAGAGTTGAATATACCATTGTTCCATTTAGAAATATAAAAATCACCACCATTAAAAGTACCGTTATTCCAAATACACCCATCATTAAGATTAAATTTTGATGATCTTATAAGATAAGGATTGAATGAACTATTAGTAAATGTACCATTGTTAAATACACCATCCAACCATATTGAATTAGACATAACTGCTTTAGTGTGATCAAAAGTACCACCAATCCATAATGCATTCTCTATAAGAGTACGTTTATTATCTTTTGTTGTATCACTTGCTCTTTTTAGTGTAGTATAATTCTTCTTATCAACATATTTATCCTTTAAATCTGTTACAAATCCGCTTCTCCATAGACCATAATAATTACCCAATGTAAAGTTATCTAATGCAGTGTTTGCATTAGCATATTGTTGAGTAGCTGTTCCATCTGTATTTAATCCACCTATTACAGTATTTATATTGCTTCCTGTAAATTTACCATATGAAAATATACCACTATTCCAAATTCTACCTTGGAATATACCATCATTAAACTCACCACTAAACCAGTTAGAGTTAGGTCCAGTTGAACCTGAACCAAATTCACCTCCATTAAAAATACCATCTACCCAACTGTATTTATCTGATTTAGTATCAATTGTTGAAATAGGATCCTTGTCATTTTCATCCCATTTATAATACGATAAGAATTTACCTCCATTGAATATACCATTTTCCCATCTACCATTATTTATAAATCTACCTCCATTGAAGATACCATGTTTCCAAACAGCCGTATTTAGAATACTTTGATTATCAGTTCCGAATTCACCAGAGTTAAATACACCATCCACCCATAAAATATCGGATTTTTGAGTTTTTATATATTTTTTTGCTACTAATTTTGAATTATCAACAGTAGTATAGTTTATCAATGCATTGAAAACATGTGTATCACCTATATTAATATCACCGATGAATCCACCGTTTATAACACCTTTATAGAATTTCGAGTTATAGAATTTACCTTTATTAAAAGTTCCGTCTTCCCAATCACTTTTATAGAACTCACCTCCATTAAATATACCGTTTCTCCAAGAATATCTATTATTCAAAGTTTTTGCTGTATAATAAGTTGTGTTATAACTATTATCAATTGTGTCAAAAGTAGGTGCTTCTAAATTATAGTCAAAGCTTTTAGAGTTATAAAATATTCCATTTTCGAATGTTCCATCAAGCCAATTGGATTCTTTTACTAATCCACTTAGGAATGTCATCCCATTCCAGATAGAATTATACAATATACCATTTATCCACTTATCATTGTTACCGATTATGAATGAATTCATATAAGTTGCCTTTGATAGAGTATTTAGAGTATTTGAAAATATAGTATCAGTGATTAAAAGATTTCGTTTGTTATCTAAATCTTTAAAATCTTTGTCACTAACATCATATGCTTCGTTACCAATTGTACATTCTTTGAAGAATGATCTTTTGAAAATACCTGATTGTATAACAGATTTACTAAACTTAGCTTTATGTAAATATCCGTATCTGTTATAAGCACCTAGTGTTGAGAATTTACCACCCGTTAAGTTTTGGAAAATATTAACATTGTCATCAAGACATTCAAGATAAATTGTATTTCCATTATTAGTCTTCTCAATTATCTTATAAGAATCTGGTAATCTAAGTGTTGTACCTAAAACACCAGTTACTAATAAAGTAGCAACTACACCACTATTCTGTAATGGTATTTGTAATATATCACCTTCTTTATATCCAAGTCCAGGACTTTCAATAGTTGATGTCGTTTTAATTTTTCCTAATAGTGTATTAGTTACTGTAAATGATGCTATGTCAAGTAGTGTGTCATTTATTTGTACAACATCACCATTTATATATCCTACACCAGGATCAACTATTACTATTGTAACAATAGCGTTATCGTTATCAACTGTAACCGTAACAGTAAGTCCAGTAGCTGAACCATTTGTAGTTGTTGTGGTGTGTAAACCAGCGTTGTATCTATTTCTATTATTAAAAGTATATGAGAATGCAGTAACGGCTCCTATTGATTCAGCTATTATATTCATTGACATACCAAATCCAGAACCACCGGTTAATTGATAAATACCGCTTGTATAATTAGTACCTGTATTTGTAATAGAATACGTAGAAACTTTACCTTTAGTATCATAATCAACCGCATTTAAGAAAACAATTTCGTTGATATCTAAATAACCTGGTTCCGTTTCTTTACCAAGTGATATATTAGCTTTTATAACATTGTTTTGATTATTATATTTATCAAATTCTAAGTCATAGAAGCCATTTTTATTAGTATTACTAATATTTACATCATTATTATAGTTTATAGAGTTACCATTATTCCACACTGAGTTTTCGAATATACCACTCTCGAAATCAGAGTTAACTATATAAGCATTTGAGAAGTCAATATTATCGAAATTATTAATATCTTCGTATCCATCTATATCTTTAGTTGATACAAATATATCAACAGAGTAGTATTCACCGTCTTTTAAACCGGTTATTGTATTGCCTTGTGTATTGGTGATATTTAGATTGTAAGTGTATTTATTTTCCTCCGGAGTTGATATAAATGCAGAGTACTCAAAACCTCTCTTACCGTATTCAGTCGTTCCGTTTACGAAATTATCAGTATATTCTGTCCAAGTGCCAATTTTAAATTTCTTATCAAAGAAGTTTAGAACACTATTAGATTTATTATTTATCTTTAGTCCTTTAATATAGAAAGTATCTTTAATTTTAAATTTTTCATAGCTTCTCTTATTGATATAGAATTTATATACCATTTGTGTAAGAGATGAATTAGTATGACTTTGTGAATATTTAAAAGCATCATAATCCAATACTTTAATAATATTATCACTTATAAATTTAGAATTCGTAAATACTGATGTCTTATAATGAGAATTTACTGATTTAATATTATTAAATCGTGAATTTATAGATCTAGAGTTTCTAACTTCGGTATTTTCTATATTAGCATTTATAAATTTACAATTATCGAATAATGCTTTATTTGTAGTAATACCTGAATCGAAATTATCTAAATCAATTGAGTGTTTAATATATTGTTCTACAATAGAATATGTACCTTGTCCTAATAGACAGTTAGATACATTTCCATTATTTATAACAGCATTTTGTATTTCAGAGTTTATTATAAAGTTATATCCATATCCATTATTATCTGGATTAGTTACCTTTTGAAATGGTATACCATATGCATCAAATTCTGAATAGTAGCTAGTGTATTGAGTGTATAATGAATTCATTATACCTTCTTTCCAGACAGTATTTAATAAAGTTCCAGAATTCCAAGCAGCACTTACACTCTGCCATTTTATTCTTTTCTCTGAGCTACCATATAAACCACCATTAAACTTACCATTAAATACACCATCTCTAAAATTAGATTTTGATATAATCGCTGGGTTATTATTTTCGTGTTTTATATCAACCTCCCAAGTATATTGAGTTTGGTTGTATTTATATACTGAATCCTCTTTAAATTCGATTCCACTAGCAGTAAATGAGCCATTCACAATTAAAATTTTATTATTTGAACCAGTAGCGGCTGCTATTGAGTAAGAGCCAGATAGAAAATCATTTGATATTGGTAACCAATTTTCGTTATCTTTTATATAAAATCCTTCTGTACCAGGTTGAAGTCCATTATTTTTGCCCCAGCCATTAAAACCAGGGTAATATTTAGAATAAATAATATTATTCTGATGTTTATTAAATTTATAATCAACTTTTTCATTTCTGGTTGAAATTTGTCTATTAACATGTATAAAATCATTTACATCATTTATATAATAGACTTTTATGAAATCATCAAAAACTTCTGGTTTATCACCATTGAGTTCTGATGATGGTAGATATCCTACATAATCAATATCCAATACAATTCTACAATTATCAATATAAAGTACTTTATATCCATCTCTACCTCTCTTATATTTATTAGTTTTAATAAGAGTGTTACTATCATAAGGACCATTTATAATAAAGACTTTATCATTAACATTAAGTCCAGTATTAACTTCGGTATAGAACATAGTCTTCTCATAACCAGCTATTACATAAGGTTCAACATAGTTTAGTAATTTAGGGCTACTAGGATTACCATACTTGAAGTTAACAACAGATTCATCCTCCAATGATATTACAACATCCGGATTAAAGCCAATTGTAGTGCTGTTAATTTTACTTAAATCCTCTTTGGATATAAGATATGGCTTGGTTATAATATTATTATTTACTATATTTGCAGAAGAAAATGTACTCATTTAATATTGTTAGTCTTTTTACTATATATAAATATATTAATAGTATCTAAACTAATTTTATTATTTTTGTACTAAAAATAGAAAAACATATAAAGGATTGATATTTATGTTTTATGACGAATATTTAAAAATTAATAATATAGAAAATGAGGAAGAAAATAATGGTGTTTAGTGGAGCAGGGCTTTCAAAGGAGAGTGGTGTGGAGACTTTTCGTGACAGTGGTGGTGATGGCTTGTGGAACAAGCATAAAATTGAAGATGTTGCTACACCGGAAGGTTGGAGAAAGGATAAGGAATTGGTTTTGAATTTCTATAATGCTAGAAGAAGTCAATTAAAAGAAGTTGAGCCTAATGATGCTCATAAATATATTGCTAAATTGGAGGAGAAATTTGATGTAATTAATATTACACAAAATGTTGATAATTTATTAGAAAGAGCAGGTTCTACTAATGTAATTCACTTACATGGTGATTTGACTAAATCACGATCTACATTAAATAGTAAACTTGTATATGACTGTGATGGTGATATAAATATTGGAGATAAATGTGAAAAAGGTTCCCAGTTACGTCCACATATTATTTGGTTTAATGAACAATTAGATCCTAAATTGATGGTTGCTGCTAGTCAAGCCGCAGTTGATTGTGATATTTGTATAATTGTTGGAACTTCTATGGCTGTTTATCCAGCTAGTTCAATTCCATTTTTAACTAAAGAAGATTGTCTTATTTTTTACGTTGATCCAGGAGAAAAGGATTTCTATGTAGCTAAGTCTAGAGAATTATTTTTTAAACATATACAGAAAAATGCTACTGTTGGTATTAAAGAAGTTTATGATAAATTATTAACTAATATATAAAAATATGAAAGACGATTATATGAATGATAAGTGGATTACAAGGGGTTACTCTAATGGATATAGTGATAAATATTCTGTAATTTATAAATCATCAAGTGGACTCTGTGATGATTATAGAAGACAATATACTGGAAGCTTTGAAACACTTGAAACTGATGAGGAAAAGAGTGCTAGATTATTGAAAGAGAAAGCTGTTAAAAGAAATGATAAAATTGATAAATTATTAGAAAATGGAGGATTATAGTCTTATTTTAGGTAATTTCAATTCTGAAATTGAAAAGTTTGTTAAAAAGATGAGTCGGGCAACCAAACTAAAAAATATTTTAGATATCTTATGTTGATTATAAAAAATAAGTAGTACCTTTACAAAAAATAAAAATATGATATTTAACAAATTATTTTACACAATACTATTAGGATTTATTTTCCTTTTTATGTGTGTTTGGACTTTTAACCATATTAACGCTTGGGTTGGGATAGGTGTTTTTATGTTAGGAATTTTTATCTCACCAAAAATAATTAACAAATTTAAAAAACAAAAGTAAAAAAATGAAAAAATTAATTTTAATTGCATTAGCAGTATTAACAATTACATCTTGTGAAAGAGTAGAACCAAATTATTACGGAGTATTGATGGAAAACTATGGTAAAAGCGGTAAAAGTGATTATAGTATTCAAAAAGGTAAAGTTGCAACGTGGATAGCAGGAACCGAATTATTTCAAGTTCCAGCTTGGGAACAAAGAGGTCAATTTACAACAGATGAAGGAAATGATAGAATCCTTCAAGTTAAAGCAGCTGATAATACTGCATTCACATCAAAACCGTTATACTCATATAAGGTAATTGAAGATAGAGTAGTGGATGTGGTATTCCAAAATTCAAGATTAGGTTCAGGTAAAGATTTCATGTTAGCTTTACAAGATAATGTTTTAGAACCTAGAATCTATGATATAATTAAAGAAGCTTCAAGAAGTTATACTACTGAGCAATTAATGGCCAACGGTGGTTCGTTAAAATTTGAACAATATGTACAAGAAATAGTGAAAAAAGAATTTGAAATCTCTGGATTAAAATTAATTAGTTTTTCATTAAATTTAGATTTTTCTAAAAAAGTGAAAGCTAAAATTGATAGTAGAAACGAAGTAAATACTAATATTTCAGTTTTGGACCAACAAATTTCAGAACAAAGAAAGCGTAATGAACTAGAACAATTAAAAACAGAACAAGCAATTATTCGTTCTAGGGGTTTAACACCAGAAATCTTGCAAGAAAGAGCTATTAATCGTTGGAATGGTGTATTACCATCAACTTACGCTGGAAGTGGTATTCCTTTTGTTAAAAACATTAAATAAAAATAGTTTAGCATTGTAAATTACAATAAAAAGAAGCACCAAATAGTTGCTCAATGTAAAGATACCAACAATAGAAATGACGGGTGTATAGAAGACCGAATTTAATATTATTTCGTTGGGTTTGAGTGGATGAAACAATAACTGAGGTTTGAAAACGTACCTTTTATAATTTACAATAAGTTAAAAAAGAGAGCATTTGCTCTCTTTTTTTAATAATATACTATTAAAGTATCTTTAGTTTTATCAAAATCATCTAAATGATAACTATTTAATTTATTTATAAATGCATCTTGTAATTCTTCATTTGAAATTGTTATATTGTGTTTAGTTAGCTCATCACAAATATCCTTAGTCATAATCAATATTCGCTCATCATTATTTATTAAAAAATCTTCCATATTTATAATCTCTAGCCCCTCAAATACATCATCTAACTCAGTTGTTAAAATATCTTTTATGGCTAAGATTATGAATCTTTTAACAATATTTTATAACTTCTGTTAGATTTTTATTAACTGTTACTTATATAATTTATTTATATATTAAATTTACCAGAGTCTCCAACTATTTTTAAAAAACTCTTTTTTATTTAAAATAAATGTATATCTTTGTAGAAAATTAATAATATGTTAGTAGTAGGGCTTAGTGGTAATAGATATTCGGGTAAAGATTCCGTTGCAAAAGTATTTAAACAAATCGGAATTCCCGTATTTGATGTGGATACGATTATCAAATTTATATTGAACTACAACACACAACTATTAGGTGAATTGAAACTTCTTTTTGGTGATATGATATTTACTGATGAATCGCTTGACTTCAAAAAAATAAAAAATACTAAAACATTCAATAAAATAATGGATGTTATTGAAATCGATGTTCTTACTGCACATGAAAGATTTCTTAAAAAGAATAAAAATTCTGCGTACACAATCTTCCATTCATCTATTTTATTTGAAAGAAAATGGAATCTAGAAATGGATTCTAATATTGCTATATTTTCCCCTAATAATGATAGAATAAAAAGATGTAAATACATGACTAATCAGGGATTACTAGTTATCAATGACTTGTTGCAACAAGAAATGGATCCAATTGAAAAGAATCAAATGTCAGATTATATAATCCATAGCTATAATGAAGAAACATTGTTAGGAGATATATTGACACAGGTTAGTAATGTTGACCAAGATATAATTGATAAATATTTATTAAGAGAACAAACAACAAGAGTAGTTTAATATGATATATCCGAAAGTAAAAATAATTTGTATAACAAAGACAAGCACTAAATTAGCACTAGTTAGATTAGTTAAAGAGTTTGCTGAGATTGGATTAAAAGACAGTAAAGATATTGTTGATAGATTGGAAAACTATAATGATACTGTTGAATTTGACTATGTGGGAAAAATAATCGAATTAAGTGAAAAGTTGTCATCTTTTAGACGAGAGTTAGATTATCTACCAAATGCTAAGTATATAGTTACTTGTCTTGGTATTGAAATGGAAAGAGAGCAAAAATTATTATCACTTGGTTTTGGTCAAAGAGATGAGTGTATTGATTTTTTGAGTGATTATATGAAAATGTTTAGGAACTTTGATGATGTCTTAAAGCTAACACTTAGCTATTTAAGTGATGAAGAATTGGCTGACGTTATCTCTAAATTAGAAAAATAAAAATATGAAAGTAATAGCAAAGAAAACAAGCTCACGAGTTTTAAAAGATAATGAGTATGAAGTTTTGAGTATTTGGAATGATGGTACCGAAAAGTGGCGTGAAGGTTCTCTTAAACTAGTAAATGTATCTGGGTATTTGAAAACTACTAACTTTACTACATTGAGTGGTGAAGAGTTGCCAAAAATAAAATTTGATAATGATGTGTATAAATATACTAGTTATGAAGAATTATCTGTAAATGATATTCTTATTTGTATAACTGATAGATACAAATCAATGGTTAAAGGAGGTTATTATAAAATAGAGAAGTTGTTGCAAGTAAAGGGTAAATATAATATTATTAATTATGTTAAACTCGAAGGTGTTAGTAGAAAAATACTATTCGATTCATATTGTTTAGAAAAGCTTCCAACACATATTGCTAGAGAAATGTCACTTAATCAAGTATTATATGATGAGGATGATAAAGTAATTAGGACAGATTTTAAGAAACAGCGAAAGTTAGATTTTGTTGTTAATAAAGAATTGTTCTTTATGGAATTATTATCTAAGTCTATACTTGATAAAAATAGACATGATATTGATATAATCGATTGGGCTTGTGTTCAATCAAAGAAGAAAATAGATTTAACACGGGAAGATTTTGATGATGTTTTGAATATGTCACTAGGAGATATTTTAAAACTAATCGATAAGTAAATTAAATAAGTATGATTTAAAAAAATTATAAAAAATTAACAATTTATATAAATTGTTAAGTTTATAACTACATATTGATAATTTGTAAAACCTTGTTTGATTAGCAATGCTTTTTCATAAAGGTTTTTTTTCTCGTTATCGGTTATCTGTTTAATCGGTTAATTGTTTAAGGTTGTTTAAAGGTTTAATTGGTTATTTTTTTATGACATTAGAGAAATATAGAGAAAGTGAAAAACTTAATATATAGTAATAATATATATGATGTTAGAGTATGTGGTATAAAATAATTATGTGGGTAATGAAATATTTAAAATATTACGAGAGTAAGATTACAAGAACAAAAGAAATAAGTGATTATTGTGAATACAACTTGTCTTATTTAATGGATGATGATTTCTATTATAAAGTTAAAAGTAATAAACAGTTTGACACCATTGTGATAGGTAAGAAACATGGTTTTTTCTTAGATGATGTTAGATCAGAGATATTATCAACAGTAGCCTTTTTGGATGATAAATATGGTGTTAATCATATTTATTATGTAACTAAGAGAGGATTGGTAAAAAAGATTGATTTGGATACGATTGAAGACTGTGATGATATTTCAATGAGAAGTTTATACATTGTTGTAAAGAAATAAAAAAGACTTAGAGAAATCTAAGTCTTTTTTATTATTTCAATATGTTACGGATAGGTAGAATGTGGTGTTTTTCGGAATATCCTTCTAAAAATCTATTCTGTGCATTTCCTATTATATTGTAATATATGGCTTTATAATTCATATACTTATATATTAAAAAATGATGAATCCCAAACTGGAATCCATCATTTTTTAAATAGTTGTCTTATTTATAGTATAGTTAGGAAGATCTTTCTACTAGCTCTATCAAGGCTCAATACTTTTGAGGTGACACTTTGACCAGGTGTGAATTTTCTACCAATTTTCTCCATCTCAGATGTGTGGCAAAGACCAATAGTTTCAGAGTCCAATACAACCAATGTTCCAAATTGTTTAACATCTTTAACTACACCTTCGATTACTTGTCCGTTACGGATAGTGTCCCAAAGGGTTTCTCTAAGAATTTGAGTTAAGATAATTTTGTTCTTATTAATTTCCTTAATATAGAACTCAATCTCTTGTCCCGGTTTAATATCTGCTATTCTATTTTGCCATTCCTCAACAACGTTAGCTTTGTGAATCATACCTGTTAGACAAGTAGGTCCATTTTCATAAGAAGAGAACTCAATAAAGACACCAAAGTTAGTAGTTCCTGTAACTCTTCCGCTGTATAAAGTATTAAACTCTAAGTTATCAATTTCTTGTGGAATTAAGCTTTGTAGATATTTTCTACGGCTTACAATATACGTTCCTTCATTTTCTGAGAATGATTCAATCATTACATCAAATGTTTCTCCAATGATAGAAGTTGGATCGTATAATTTGTTAATACCAGCTAATGTATTTGGCATAAATCCTGGAAGAACAACACCACCATTAACTAATTCTACATCATATCCAGCAGGGTTAATTGCTCTGATGAATGCACTTACTGATTGTCCTTCTTCGATAGACTTCATGTTTTCGTGCGCTCTGTTCTCATATAGAGAAGAGATACTACCTTTTATGAAATATGTTCCTTGTGAAACTTCCATAATCAAAATATCTATTTCTTCACCTATATTAGAGTTGATAAGATATTTAGCCTCATTTGGCTTATTATCAACTCTAATATCGTCTTTAAAACCTTTAACACTGAACACAAATTGGTTAGACATCATACCTAAATATGTGGATTTAACAACAGCACCAGCGATAGGGGTTTCTACCTTAAAAGAGTCATATAGAGCATCAAGATATTTATCTTCCAACTTTCTACCTTTTTTAAAATGAGTTTCTTTATATAAAGTATCAAAGTCTGGGTTTCCTATTTCAGGATTTAAAATTTCGTTTGTCATAATTATTATTTTTTATCTATTGTTTTATAAAAGAAATTGCTTAAAGTTTATTATTTACTCGTTTTATTTTATTTTTTTTCATATAATCCCTGAGTTTGGCAGCTTCTTCAAATTTCTCTTCTAGAATATAAGTATTTAGCTTTTTATTAAGCAATTCTGTTACTTCTGCTTCATTTCTAATATTATCAACATCAATTAGAGAATTATAGTATTCCTCCATTTGTGATATGTCATTAAAAATAGGTTCCGGTTTTTCCAGCTCTGAACTTTTAATTATTCGTTCAATGAAAAGTTCTGTTAATGCTGAGTTCTGGATTAGAAAGATAGCCAAATGATGATGCCGATTCTGAAAACGTTTCAGAAAATTTACAAGATTTTTTTTAAACTCTTCATTATACATATAGATTCTATTAATAATAGATTAGTAAGTTTATATTTTTTCGAATAAAATATTAAAATAATAATTGTAGTTATAAGTACTACTTGGCTTCTCCTGATTGAAATAAATGATTATAGAAGACTCATTTATTTCAGTTTGAGTCTGTATCTTTGTTAACGTATTATCTGGGCTTTTAATAGATGGATCCCAGATGTTTTTATATCTTAATGCACTTTGACTTCTTAAATCATTATATTTAACATATAACTCTACTCCTTTTAACTTATATCTGTTTAGAATATTCAAATTGATATAGCTATATACAGCAGTATCAATGTTATTATAAATAGTCATATCATTTTTAATACCTTCAAATGTTCTATATTTTTTAAGTGTACTGAATAGATAGTTTATCAAAATAGTATTTAACTCGATTTTTAATAACCATCGAGTATTATTATCTAATTGATATTTAGGCTGTGAATCATCCATTACTAATGTATGATGGCTATTCTTATCATTGGTTGATGAATATGCATATGATGGTAGTGATGATTCAATTGATAAATCTAATTGTTCACCATTATCTTTTTGATAATAAATTATATCCAGATTATCAATAGTTATACTATCTTCAATTTCTAACATTTTGGCACTGAAGAAAGTACTCTCTTCTAGCATATTAAAAGTACCATAAACAGGTGTTATATCATATTCTGGTGATATGTAACTTCTTCTCATTTTATTTATTTAATTTTTTTAAATAGTCTTTATTATCATTATTATGTTGATCAAACTCTAAGTAATATTTCAAATCCCAAGTTGATGAGAAAATGAAGAAATCATATACTGAGTAACCAAATTCATCCAACATAGGATATATAGATTTGTAATTCTCATCATTTTTCAATTTAAGAATACTTCCTTTTCTATTTATCTTTCTAATCTTTCTTTCTTTAGCTATACCAAAGTTTGTTAAAGTAGTATCGAAAATATAATTACCCGGATTTATATCAGTATCTCTTTTAAATAATTCAATTTCATAAAATAATGGCATATAATATCCACTAAATCTATTGATTGAATTAGTTAATATATTTTTACTACCATGATAATTTTCAAATACTTTTGGTGTGAAATCATTCTCTGTTATATTTGCTGCTACTGGGTTGTTATTATAATAGTTTAATTGTGATATATCTTTAATAACACCGTCAGCTAATTTATTAACAGGGTTTAAAACATTTGGTAATGAAACAGGTGATTTTGTTAATGATTGAACTTTAACTTCTAATGTATCTGGACCCTCACAGTTTAAAATATAAGGAAGTCCAATTATGTTATCATAGTTATACTTTCTATAAGAACCGTCTTCATTTATAATAACATATGAAATATAATCTGAGAATCCGTATTTATTAGAAATATCATTAATAGCCGTTGTGAAATTTGCTCCTGTCAGTTTCTTATATAATTCATTATACATATCATCTCTGTTACTACCTGAGATATTATCATAGGTATTATCAGCTATATTTATATTGATTAATATATTTTTCCATCTCTTGTGTATATAAATAATGATATTGTTATCTAATGTACTTAACACATTTCCAACAGCAGGTACCGGTGTTTTACAAAGATAATATCTATCATTCATCTCAATTATAGCATTATTCTGTATATTGTAAGGTATATCAGTATCAGGTTTTATACTATATTCTCTATTCCAATTATTACTTTTACCTGGTTCTTCGCCATTAGCAGCAGTATCTATACATCTAAAAACAGTATCATTATGTACAACATATTCAGTTGCTGTATATTTTTTAGTTGAACTCCAAAGTTGTATTAGTGTCCAGTTTTGAGCTTTTTTATCTCCTATATATTTCCAACTAAGAATATCAGTTATATCAGATGTGTTGTTATCTTTTAATGAGATATAATAATACTTTGGTAAATTTAATATTATATCATTTTTCATATATGTCTTAGTTCTGTTAATATCTTTAACATTTGTAACATTTACCCAAGACTCTTGATTAGTATTGAATCTATTATTATCAATTATAGAAATATATGTATTACTTTTATATAAAGCTTCTATACCACTAGTGTATGCTACATCAGGGCGCCAAAAGTTAACACTATCAGCAATAGCATTATTGAAATAGTAATCACCGTTATTATAAATGAATGGTAATTTTGATTTATCATTA
>JACCEA010139246.1_pt1 | contig 14099 bp, 13 predicted proteins | sample 7449851 | NCBI WGS metagenome assembly JACCEA01 (sample SAMN15323453, study PRJNA562643) | freshwater metagenome | isolation source: river surface water | place: USA:Blue River Watershed | collected 2017-08-18 | reverse complement strand
TATTTCGAAAGGAGATAATTATCGTTTCACACCTTGATTGTTGATCCAATCTGAATACTTTTTGGCATTAATATTATGTTCTGGCAAGGTAGCAGCAAACTCATGGTAACCAAAACGATCTACACTAGCACAAAAATAAAGGTAATTGTGTTTTTCAGGTGCCAAAACCGCTTCAAGTGCTGTGATATCAGGCATAGCAATTGGACCTGGAGGCAAACCAATATTCTTATAGGTATTGTAAGGCGAATTCAAGAACAAATCGTTGTAAAACACGCGTTTTATTACTTGATTAAAATCATTGCTTTTCCTTTTTAAAGCATAAATCACCGTCGGATCTGCTTGCAAAGGCATTCCTTGTTTCATTCGGTTCAAATACACTCCTGCGATACGAGGTCTTTCGTCTTTTTTAACCGATTCTTTATGAACAATAGAAGCTAAAATTGTAGCTGTAACAGGAGTTAAACCTTGTTGAGCCGCTTGTTGGGTTCTTTTTTCATTCCAAAAAGTACGGTATTCTTTGATCATTTTATCACGGAACTTTTCAGCTGTAATATTCCAATATACTTCATAAGTATTGGCAATAAACATTACAAAAACATTATCCTCTGTAAAACCGTTTTCTTTAAGAAAAGTAGAATCTTTGAACGTAGTCAATAAAGACAAACTATCTGGTTCGATTTGTGAGCCCACACGACCTGCTAAGTTTTCTAAACGCTCTTGGTTGTTGAAAGCCAATTTCACAGGATCATTGATTCGCATCGTTTTTACCAAATCATAACTACTCATTCCGTTTTTAAGTAAAAATCGCCCTGATTTCACATTTTCTGGATAACTCGTTTTTCCAGCTACCAATTCAAATCGTTGCATGTCTTCAACATAAGGTGAAATGAGTTTTTTGACTGCCTCATAATCAGAACCTGTAGGAACATAAACATATACTTTTTCCTCACTGAATTTAGTATTGGCACTAAAGATTTGACGAATCAAAACGAAACCGTAGATTAATAATATAGCGGCAATTACTACAGCTCCAATTGAAATGATTTTTTTTACGTTCAAAATATAAAATTTTAAAATTTATGATTAATTAACTGAAAGATAGCCTCGTCTTTGTAGGAACCATTTACTAGAATCCAATCTTTTTTTGTTCCAATTTTTTCGAAGCCAAATTTAGCAAAAAGAGCAATACTAGCGGTGTTTTCAACGCTTATATTTGCATAAAGCTGATGTAAATTCAAGTCATAAAAAGAATACCGAATCAAAAGTTCTAAAGCTTCAGAACCTATTTGCTGATTTCTATTCCCTGCTGACTGAATAACGATTCCAATTCCTGCTCTATTATTTTTGGGGTCAAATTCAAACAAATCAATGAGTCCAACAGCTGGAAAATCTTGGTCTTTACATATTGCTAACCGCAATTGTTTGGCTTCGTAGATGTCTTGATGAGCATTTTCTAAATACTGCTTGACCAAGAATCGACTGTAAGGCGTTTGGGTGTTGCTCACTTCCCAGATGCTTTGGTCGTTTTCCATAGCATACACAAACTCCAAGTCATTGGGTTCTAAAGCTCGTAAATAAATCGTGTTTCCTTTTAAAGTATTCATCAAGATGTTAGAATAATTAGATTTCGATTTGACCTTTAAAGACGAATTTAGCAGGTCCTTTCAAGAATACATTCGTATACTGACTTCCTACTTGATTAAAGGAAACTTCTAGCTTCCCTCCTTCTACATTTAAATGAATAGCATTTGCAGAGGTAACTCCCGTAGCATTCATCGCGATTGCAACTGCTGTAACACCTGTACCACAAGCCAATGTTTCGTCTTCTACACCACGCTCGTAGGTACGAACTGCAAAAGTATCTTCATTTATTTGTGAAACAAAATTAACATTACTACCCGCCTTGCCATACAAATCACTGTAACGAATTGCGGCACCATTTTCCTTTACATTATAATGTTCAAGGTCATCTACAATTTGCACATGATGTGGTGAACCAGTATTCAAAAAAGAAAATTCAGGAGTGATTTTTAATTCATTTACATCTATCATCTGCAAAGAAACCAATCCATCTTCAGCAACAGTAGCATGATGTAGCCCATCGGTAGCGATAAAAGTTGTGGCATTATCTATAACGTTCAATTGTTTTGCAAAAGCCACTAAACAACGGCCTCCGTTTCCGCACATCGAACTTTCATTCCCATCAGAATTATAGTAAACCATACGAAAATCCGTATCGGTATCATTTTCGAGTAAAATCAGACCATCCGCACCAATTCCAAATCGTCTATCACACAAACGCTCGATTAGCGCAACATCCTCTTTTGGAAAAAAAAGAGAGCGATTATCTATCATCACAAAATCGTTTCCTGTTCCTTGGTACTTATAAAAATCTAGTAGCATTTTTTAGTAATTTTAATGCACAAAAGTACGATTAATAATGAAAAGTTAAACACTGTTAAAGTGCGTTAAACTACTTTTTTAGCAAAAAGACATCTATTAAATTTGTGACCAAATAACTAATAAAACTAAATTGTATTATGAAAAAATTTTCATCCTTATTTTTGGTATCGTTACTTAGTGGTGCTACCACTTTGGGAGCTTACAAGCTTTTATTTGAGGGCAATGGGTATTTTTCTAATGACAAAAAAGGCATTGTAACAGTCGCATCAGAAAATTACGGAAGAAATGTAGGTCTCTCAGCAGAAGCAGTCGATTTTACTGAAGCAGCTGACAAAGCCGTTCACTCAGTAGTTCACGTAAAAAATGTATCTCGTAGAACCGTAAGTAATCCTATTATGGAATTCTTTTATGGGTACGGAGGCGGACAATTACAAGAACAAGTAGGAACAGGTTCAGGAGTAATCATCTCTGAAGATGGCTATATCGTAACGAATAATCACGTAATCAAAGACGCTTCAGAAATCGAAATCACACTGAACAATAAAAAGACCTATCCTGCCAAATTAATCGGAACCGATTCTAAAATGGACATTGCTTTGTTGAAAATCACTGCCGATGAAAAATTGCCTTACACGGTTTTTGCTAACTCTGACAACGTAAAAGTAGGTGAATGGGTTTTGGCTGTTGGTAATCCTTACAACTTAAACTCAACAGTAACGGCAGGTATCGTTTCTGCCAAAGCTAGAAACTTAGACGCAAGAGGCATACAGTCGTTTATTCAAACCGATGCCGCTGTAAATCCAGGAAATTCAGGTGGTGCGTTGGTAAATGCAAGAGGAGAATTAATCGGAATCAATACGATGATTTCCTCTCCAACTGGAAGTTATACAGGTTATTCTTTTGCTGTACCTTCTAACAATGCTAGAAAAATCATTGAAGATTTAATGGAATTTGGAAACGTACAACGAGGCATTCTTGGCGTTGAAGGTGGCGAATTGAACAGTAAAACTTCAAAAGATTTGGGTGTAAATGAAACTCAAGGTTTTTACATTAATAAAGTGAGTAAAAACTCTGGAGCTGAAAAAGCTGGTTTGCAAAAAGGTGATATCATTGTAAAAATTGACAACCAAAACATAGCCACTTTTGCAGACTTATCAGGATACATTAATACCAAACGCCCAAATGATAAAGTAGTAGTAAACTATATTCGTGAAGGAAAAAACAAATCAACTACAGTAACGTTGAGTAAAAACGAATATTTTAGTTCTGAATTCAAAGGAATCGAGGTAGAAAATATTGATGCTGCCGACAAAAAGAAATTCAAAATTGATTATGGTGTAAAAATCAAAGCCATCACCAATGAACGTTACCTACAATATGCCGATGAATTACAAGGCAATATCATTTTGAGTATCGACAATGTAAAAGCTACGAATGTTGAAACTGTTTCAAAAATCATGAAAAACAAAGAGGAGCAACAAAGCATCCGAATTGAAATGATTAACCGAAATGGAGAAATTTTCAGAATAATTATCTAACACTACATAACAGAAATCCAATAGCCATCACGCTCCAAAGCATGATGGCTTTTTTTTTATGAAAAAAAATTGCAAAACAGTTTACGAAATCGATTGAAATAGGGTACTTTTGCAAAAAATTTAAAAAACACAACTTTATTTTTTTACAAAAAACCCATATGAGTACAACACAATTATACGAAAAAGAAGTTACGTTACAAGCCGACAGAAGACGGTCTGGAGTAGAATTAATCAAAATTATTAGCGACTTATGGTATGACAAATCCATCGAATTGGTTTTATTCAGAAACCATTTGATTGACAGAAATGTGAGCGAAATTCTAAACTTGCATGAGTATGCAGGTGAATTTGTTGGAAAACCCATTTCAATTTTAGATTCTGTAGAAATCGCTAGTGTAATTCTTTCTTTAGACTTACCGCCTTCTAAATTAGATATCGGAAAATTGACTTACGAATACGGACTTTTGGACGAAAAATATCCAGATGCTAGACATTTTGTTATTGACAAATTAAAAGAAGCCAAAACAAGTGATGAAATTCAACCAAAAGATGTTGTATTGTATGGTTTTGGAAGAATTGGGCGTTTATTGGCTCGTGAGTTGATGTCCAAAACTGGCAAAGGAGACCAAATGCGTTTGAGAGCCATTGTAACTCGAGATAAAAACGATGCTACTAGCTTAGAAAAAAGAGCTTCTTTATTGCGTTACGATTCCATTCATGGCGATTTTAATGGTTCTGTTATTGCCGATCCAGCCAACAATGCATTGATCATCAACGGGACTACCGTTCACATGATTACTGCCAATACTCCAGAAGAAATTGATTATACTGCTTACAATATTGACAATGCCTTAGTAATCGACAACACGGGAGCATTCACTACTCAAGAAGCTTTGAGTCGTCACTTGACTTCAAAAGGAACCGATAAAGTATTGCTTACAGCGCCAGGAAAAGGAGTACCAAATATTGTGCACGGTGTAAACCAAAACGAATACAATCCAGACGAAGTGTCTATTTTCTCAGCGGCTTCTTGTACAACTAATGCTATTACACCAATTCTAAAAGCAATTGAAGATACTTTGGGTGTTGTAAAAGGACATTTAGAAACTATCCACGCTTACACCAACGATCAGAATTTGGTTGACAATATGCATAAAAAATACCGTCGTGGTAGAGCTGCTGCCTTAAATATGGTAATTACAGAAACAGGTGCTGGTAGTGCGGTTGCCAAAGCCTTACCATCATTAGAAGGAAAATTAACTTCAAACGCGATTCGTGTTCCTGTTCCAAATGGCTCCTTAGTGGTTTTGAATCTTGAAGTTAACAAAGCAACTACTGTCGAAGGCATTAACAACATTATGAAAAAATACGCTTTAGAAGGCGAATTGGTAGAGCAAATCAAATACTCGTTGAACAACGAATTGGTTTCTTCGGATATTGTGGGAACTACAGCGCCTTCAATCTATGATAGCAATGCCACTATTGTTTCCAAAGACGGAAAAAACATAGTATTGTACATTTGGTACGACAACGAATACGGCTACAGCCATCAAGTAATTCGTTTGGCCAAATACATTTCAAAAGTAAGACGTTATACTTACTATTAGTAGATAAAACCAACGTTAATTATAATTCAACAAACCATCAAGAGGCAACTTCTGATGGTTTTTTTTAAACTAAGATGAAAGAAAGTAGCAATTCAACAATACACAGTTAACTTAACCGCAAGGTTCGCAAAGATTTACGCAAAGTTCGCAAAGGCCAAGACAACAACTATAAACTACAAACAACAAACAACAAACAATAAACAACAAACAATTTTTTAAATTGGTAACACCGTAGTACTTTTTACTTCAGAAATGATAAAAAAACTATTGATCAAACTAACCTCGGGCAACACCGATAATTTCTTTTGATGAAAATGGTGGTAACTTTCCATATCAGGCAATACCACTTTTAGCAAATAATCAAAACTCCCCGAAACAAAATCACATTCCACTACCTCAGGTAAATTCAGAATCGCTTCATTAAAAGCTTCTGAGATGTCAAATGTCTGTTTTACAAGAGTAACTTGACAAAAAACCGTCAAATTCTTACCCAGCTTTTTCTTATTGAGCACCGTAACATATTTATCAATAACTCCCTCTTTTTCAAGACGTTTCACTCGGTCATGAACAGGTGTCAAAGATAAATTTATTTGATTCGCAATATCTTTTAGCGTCAAATGCGCGTTCGCTTGCAAAAGCCGTAAGATTTTTTTGTCGGTTTCATCTATATTCATAATCAAGGTATTTTTTCTAGATGGGATTCTTTAGATAATTTTTCTTTTTAAATCCAAAAAAACGTTTTCGTAAAGAAATATTTAATGCTAAAATACATAAATAAATTAATTTTTTCCTATTTAATGGTAGTATGTAAAAACTTTTTCTTTTTAAATTACTTTTATACTTTCAAACAAGTAGTAACATAAAATTCTCTCATATGATTATTGGTGTTCCAAAAGAAATCAAAAATAACGAAAACCGAGTAGCTCTTACACCAGCTGGTGTAGCCGAATTCAAAAAACAAGGGCATACCGTATATGTACAAACCAATGCTGGAATCAACAGCGGTTTTGGGGATCAATCTTATATAGATGCAGGAGCATCCATTCTTCCAACTATCGAAGCAGTGTATGACATTGCTGAAATGATTATAAAAGTAAAAGAGCCAATCGCTTCTGAATATCCTTTGATTAAAAAAGACCAATTATTATTCACCTATTTCCACTTTGCTTCTTCTGAACCATTAACACACGCAATGTTAGAGCGTGGAGCCGTTTGTTTGGCTTACGAAACGGTAGAAAAAGCAGATCGTAGTTTGCCTTTATTGGTGCCTATGTCTGAAGTAGCGGGACGTATGTCTATCCAAGAAGGAGCTAAATATTTAGAAAAACCAATGAAAGGAAAAGGAATCCTTTTAGGTGGTGTACCAGGTGTTCCTCCAGCAAACGTAGTAGTTTTAGGTGGTGGAATCGTAGGAACTCAAGCAGCTAGAATGGCCGCTGGTTTCGGAGCTAGAGTAACCATTATGGACGTAAGCTTACCACGTTTGAGATATTTATCTGATGTAATGCCAGCTAACGTAGTAACTCAAATGTCAAATCATTACAACATTTGCGAAGCGATCAAAACTGCCGATTTAGTAATTGGTGGTGTATTGATTCCAGGAGCGAAAGCGCCTCACTTAATCACTCGCGATATGCTAAAATTAATGAGTCCTGGAACCGTAGTAGTAGACGTAGCTGTTGACCAAGGAGGTTGTATCGAAACTTGTAAACCAACCACTCACGAAGACCCGACTTTCATCATTGATGATATTGTTCACTATTGTGTGGCCAATATGCCAGGTGCAGTGCCTTACACTTCAACTTTAGCGTTGACCAATGCGACTTTGCCTTACGCATTACAATTGGCCAACAAAGGATGGAGAAAAGCCTGCGAAGAAAACAAAGAATTAAAATTAGGATTGAACGTAGCCAACGGAAAAGTAGTATACCGTGGCGTTGCCGAAGCTTGGGATTTACCTTTGCACGAAGTAGAAAGCGTTCTAGCAGAAGAAGCTGTTTGCTAATTCCTTAGAGTTAATACCAATAACTTATTTAAAATAGTCCATTTTGTCAGTTCGAGCGCAGTCGAGAACCCTCGTTACATCTCGACTGCGCTCGATATGACAAGAATACAATTGAACTATATTGAAATAGTATTTGTTATAACATACAAAATCCGTCTCGTTGCAAAACCAGACGGATTTTTTTATGCTTTTTTTGGAGCGGAAACAATAGGCTTTTTTGTGGTCATCGTCCACGCCTTACAAGCAGGCTGGGACCAAAAATGAATAATATTTCGGTTAAATACTAATTTTTCAAATACAAAACTATCTTTTAGTTTAGCACAAAACCCAAACACACCAAACCGCAGTTATGTATGTGTTTTATTTTACGATGTTAAATTTTATTTCATCATTAAACAGACCTATTAATTCAGGAAGTGTTTTTGTCACTATTTTCAGTTCAGAACAAATTAGAGGTATTTTATTAAAAAGTTTATTGTCGTTGCTAGAACTAGTTTCTTCTGTGATTAACAATACATCTTCACCTTTTTGAATAAAATTTAAAGAAGTTATCACTAGTTTCATATCTGCGTCTTCCAAAAAAAGTTCTTTTTCAACTTCAAATTCAGCATCAGTAATCTTCTTTTGTTTTTTTACTATGGAATTCACAAAGTTATTATCCAATAAATGAAAGAATTTTTTTGGATTTGGTATTAATAAGTCAGAAGTTTTAAATGGTTGTTTCGATTCTTTTAAAAAATCCTTTTCAGTTAAAAAGTCTAACTTTTCCAAAATTAACCCTTTTGCTTGATATTGGCACTGCTGGTAAACTTTGTCAATTATTACAATATTTCCGCTGGCTATTTTACTTTGGAAAAAATCAATTAAATGGTTTTCATTATCAAAAGGTAAATAGTATCGAACTAATGATAATAGTGAGTTTGTATCAATTACTATTTTCATAAGTACGCTTCTAATTTTTCAGGTTTAATATTTAATCGTTTACACACTTCATATTCATTTATAACACCTTCATAATAAGCAGTCTGAATCGTTGAAATAAATAAAGGCGAATTAATTGGTTTTGGAACAGCTCCTCCAATCTTAACACCATTTAATCTATCTAATTCTTTTTTTCTATCTTCTTCTGCTATTCGTAATTTATATTGGTTATCAAAATCTTCCCTTATGTTATTGTATGAAGATTTTGAAATTTTGTTTTCATATAATAAACGAGTGTAAAGTGACAATTTACTTAAATGTGTAAACTTAGAAATATCTTCAATTTCTTGTAAATAATAATCGTTTTGGGAATTTGCGAACTTTATATCGGTAATAAATTTTTCGTAATTATTAATTAAGAAATAATAAGCAAAATCATTGCACCACCTTTCAATTTTGCTTAAGTTTTCACTTGCAATATTTAAAGTTGTTACTTGTTCAACTTCTTCTTTATTCAACAAATAATGTCCAAGTTCGTGAGCTAAAGTGAAAATTTCTCGCTTAAAAGATTTTTGTTGCCTTTTTAAAACAATGAAATTTGGTTGTAGAAAAAAACCATCAATATTTGCTTTTTCTTTTTTGTTCCAGGTTTCAATAAATTCAAAAACGAAGATATTATTCGTACCAAGTTTTCCAATAAAAGCTTTTAAAAAATCGCGGGAATTCAATGTGAATTCAGGATATAATTTACTTCTTACTTCATTTGCAACTTTTAGAGGAGAATCAGATGTTTTATAGATTTCAATTGTTCTTTCAAAACTTAAATCAGATAGTTTAGAAATAGTTGAAAGATTTAATTTTAACTCTTCAAAATGATTTACAATTTTTTTGGTGCCAATATTTAATTCAGAATTGAAATGAGTTTTTCTAAAAAAAATACTTGCCTCTTTATTAACTTCAATGTCTTTTGGATCTAAATAGAAGTTTAAACCCTTATTAAAAATTTTATCAATTCTCTTTAAAACATTTAAATTTATTTCTTGAGAATAAATATCACTTATTTCTATTTTCTTTTTAAGTCCTTCATTCACAGAAGACAACAGATCATCCTTTGTCATATTGTATAATGACAACAAATATTGAATTCTGTTTATATTATGCTCAGTTTTCAAGAATTTTTTTTTCAAAATTACAAATTAGATTCTGTTTTGTTGCCAAAGATTGGAAAAACTTAAACATAACGTCCTGCTTTACGCTGCGTAACATAATACACTGGAATACCCGTAAGCATAATCAGTACGCCCCAACCACAAGTAGAAAATTTGGTAAACAATAACGAAATACAAATTGCCGTGGCAATTACGATATACAAACCTGGCAAAAAAGGATAGCCAAACGCTTTGTAAGGACGCTCAGCATCGGGCATTTTTTTACGTAAAATAAAAATACCGTAGATGGTCAAAATGTAAAAAATCAAAACAATGATGATTACAAAATCCAATAAATCGCCGTACTTACCTGTCAAACACAAAGCTGAAGCCCAAAAACACTGTGCCCAAAGCGCCCACCCTGGTACACTTTTCTCATTTAGTTGTGCGGCTTGCTTGAAGAACAAACCGTCTTTGGCCATCGTATAATACACTCTGGAGCCCGCCATAATCAATCCGTTGTTGCAGGCAAAAGTCGAAATCATAATCATCACTGCAATAATCACGGTACCATACTCCCCAAACGTATATTGAGAAGCAACCACCGCTACCCTATCGGATTTGGCTGTGGCAATTTCCTCTATTGGAATAACCGCCAAATACATCAAATTGGTCAACACATAAATAATCGTCACAATGAAAGTCCCTAGAAACAAACTCAAGCCCACATTGCGCTTTGGATTTTTCAATTCGGCTGCAATAAAAGTAACTCCGTTCCAAGCATCACTCGAAAACAACGACCCCACCATAGCTGCCGAAATTCCAGCTAATAAAGCCGTTCCAGCAATTGGTGTCCATTGTTTAGTGTCTAAATTATAAGATTTGGTTTCCCATACATCCGTCCAATTCACGTCCCAAACTTCGGCTTTTGCAGCAAGGATAAATCCAAAAACAATCAATCCAAAAAGCGACAAAATTTTGATAATCGTAAGCACGGTTTGCAACGTTTTGCTGTCTTTTACGCCGCGACTGTTGAGATAGGTTAAGAAAACAATGGTAATGATAGACACAATTTGAGCCGCGTTGAGTTGAAAAGCACCCAAATCGAGCAAAATATTTTCATCACTCAATGATGGAATCAAATAGGCAGCAAACTTAGAAAAACCTACACCCACCGCAGCAATAGTTCCGGTTTGAATCACTGCAAAAAAACTCCATCCGTACAGAAACGCAATCAATTTGTTGTAGGCTTCTTTTAGATACACATATTGTCCGCCAGCATTGGGCATCATAGCGCTCAATTCGCCATAACTCACCGCAGCAATCATAGTAATGAGTCCAGAGATTAACCAAATCAAAGTAAGCCAAGCAGCAGAACCCACTTGTCGCGCAATATCGGCACTTACAATAAAAATTCCTGAGCCAATCATCGAACCTACTACGAGCATCGTACCATCTAAAAGTCCGAGTTCACGTTTAAAATCTTCGGGTTTGTTTTCTTGCATGGGTTGTTTTTTTTTTGATTTTAGTTGGCTAAAGATATACTTTTTTGTTAAAATTTGAACTTCTTACAAAAAAGAAAAGAACATAATTTACAACTCATCAAATGGAATCAAAACTGAAAAAATATGCTTGTATAACGAAAGAAAATGCAGATACTGATTTTTAAAGAACTACCTCAACACGTGACCCTCGAGAGGAAAAGCAACTGTTTTTTTTAGTATTTTTGACTATGTTTACAAAAGGGCACTATGATAATCTTTAGCCCCGGGAGGAGCGGCATCCTTTGTCTTTTTTCTTTAAAAAGACAAAGATATAGCGTATCACGGGACTTTGATGGACAAAAAGCCGATTGTTACTGCTCCTAAAATTCACCATCTTAAAATATAACTATGTTAGAACGCATCGACATCATCAATAATTTTAATTCTCCAATGAAAAAACTTCTACTGTCCCTATTATTTTTGGTATTTACCGTTTCTGCTGCCACAGCACAAACGCAGTTAGAGATGAACGAAAAAGCTTCGCTAGATTACAAGAAAGCCGATGGAGAACTCAACAAAACCTACAAAAAATTGGTTTCGCTTTTGGACAAAAATGAAAAAGTGTTACTCATTCAAGCGCAAAAAGACTGGATAAAATTCAGAGATTCGCATTGTAAATTTGAGGCTGACCCTTATACGGGTGGAAGCATAAAACCCTTAATTTGGTTGACTTGTTTGGAGGAAATAACGAAAGAAAGAACCAAGCATTTGAAAGAAAGTCTCAATAATATAAACCAATAAGCTATGGAAACCGTAGCCTCTTATTTCGCGAAATTCCCCGAAGCCAGTCAGAAAAGAATGCAGCAAATTAGAACGCTCATTTTGGAAAAAGCGCCCGAGGCCCAAGAAAGCATTAGCTACGGAATGCCCGCCTACAAAACCAATGGGAAGCCGTTGATTTACTTTGCGGCTTTTAAAAATCACATTGGTTTGTATGCTACACCTTCTGGTCATACGCATTTTGCGGATGCACTTTCGTCTTACAAACAGGGCAAAGGCTCCGTGCAATTTCCGAATGAACAGCCGCTTCCGCTTGATTTAATCGCTGAAATTATAGCGTTTAGGGTGGAAGAAAACAAGAAATAGCCTTTTCAAAGCAACAAGTAGAGTATGAAATATTCCTTTTTAGTCCTTTTTTGTATCCTTCATTTTTCTGTTCAAGGGCAATCCGTTTTAAAACAAAGTACGCCTTTGACGATTGGTGAAGTGAAAACTATTTCTTCTTCGATTTTAAAAGAAGAGCGAACTTTAAATATTTATTTGCCTCAAAATTATGATGCTACCAAATCTTATCCCGTAATCTATCTTCTTGACGGAAGTAGGAATGAAGATTTTCTGCATATTACAGGCTTGGTTCAGTTTTTTAACCTTCAATTCAAAATGCCTGATTGTATTTTGGTAGGCATAGCCAATATTGACCGTAAAAAAGATTTCACTTTTTATACCGATAAAAAAGACTTTCAAAAAGAATTTCCCACTACGGGACATTCGGCGGAATTTATCAATTTTATTGAGAAAGAGTTGCAACCCTTTATCCAATCCCAATACAAAACCAACGGAACTAACTACTTAATTGGTCAATCGTTGGGCGGACTTTTAGCCTCTGAAATCGTCCTAAAACGCCCCAATTTATTCTCTCATTATTTAATTGTGAGTCCAAGTTTGTGGTGGGATGACGAAAGTTTACTAACACAAGCACCAGAATTACTATCAAAATCAAGCCCTCAATCAAAATACGTTTACATAGCAGTAGGAAAAAAAGAGCATCCTGTGATGCAAAAAGATGCCGAAACATTGTTTGCAATTTTGCAGAAAGCACAATTAAAAGACACCAAAATAGATTTCAAGAGTATGCCTAATGACAATCACGCTACTATTTTGCACCAAAGTATCTACGAGGCTTTTCTTTTGTTGTTTCCGTTTAAAGAATAAAAAACCTCATTTCGCTATGGCAGCAGCAAAATGAGGTTATTACAACAAACTACAAGTAACAAATTAAACTATTAAAACAAATTCTTCTATTTTTTTAAGCAATCGCGCAAAGCGAAATCGAGATTTTTAAATTGAAAGCGGAAGCCCAAATCGAGTAATTTATCATTAGAAACCCGACGCCCCGTGAGCAACAAAAGTGCCATTTCGCCTAAGGCTAATTGCAACACAAAAGCAGGAACTTTGGGCAACCAAACCGAATAACCATAAATATGAGCTAAGGTTTTGGAGAAAAGCGTATTGGTTGTACTGTCCTCTATCGCCGCATTGTAGGCGCCTTGCATTGCTTCATTTTCTATTGCTTCTAAATAAATGGCACACAAATCGTGAATATGAATCCAAGGCATATATTGATTACCTGAACCCAATGCCGAACCGAATCCGTATCGAAAAACAGGTGCCATTTTTTGCAAAAAGCCAGCACTTTCTCCCAAAACTAAACCAGTTCTCACTTTGACAGTTCGGATACCAAGTGGCGCAATTGTATCTACAGCTTTTTCCCACTCTAGACATACTTTACCCAAAAAATCGCGAGCAGCTGGTGAAGTTTCAGTACAAATTCCTTCGCCATTCAACGCGCCGTAAATTCCAATTCCAGATGCAGAAATAAAAGCTTTAACATTATTCTTGTTTGACTGTAAAACCGATGCCAATAAAGCAGTAGATTGTACTCTACTATCTAAAATCGCTTTTTTGCGTTCTACTGTCCAACGTTTCTCGGCAATAGATTCTCCAGCAAGATGAATAATATAATCGGCATCCAAAACGGCTTTTTCTTCAATACAACCTGTTGCAATATCCCAAGTATAATAGGATACTGTTGAAGTATTTTTTTTAGGAGTCCGAGTCAATACGTTTATTGCAAACCCTCTTTCGGTCAATATTTTTATCAAATAACGACCAATAAAGCCTGTACCACCTGTTATTAAAACTGTCTTTTTCAT
>JACCEA011933180.1_pt1 | contig 14105 bp, 10 predicted proteins | sample 7449851 | NCBI WGS metagenome assembly JACCEA01 (sample SAMN15323453, study PRJNA562643) | freshwater metagenome | isolation source: river surface water | place: USA:Blue River Watershed | collected 2017-08-18 | reverse complement strand
GTATGCCGTGCACACCAAGCCAAAACAAGAAAACAGAGCGCTCGAAAACCTGCAAAACCAAGGGTTTGAGTGCTTTTTGCCGTTTTTAGAAGTCGAAAAAATCAGGCGTGGCAAAGTGCAAAAAGTGGTTGAGCCCATGTTCAGCCGCTACCTGTTCATTCAGCTCAACGAAACCTCGCAAAACTGGTCGCCCATTCGCTCCACCCTAGGCGTGAGCAAGCTGGTCAGCTTTGGCCCACACCCCGCCAAAGTGCCGGCCGAACTCATTCATTTGCTGCGCGAGGCGCCCCCTACAGAGGTGCAAAAATTGTTCGCCCCAGGCGAGCAAGTGCTGATCGTGGACGGCCCTTTGAAAGGCCTCGAGGCCACCTACCAAGCCCACGACGGTGAAATGCGCGCCATGGTGCTGGTCGACCTGCTGGGCCAACCCCACAAGCTCAAAATGGCGCTTGGGGCGCTCATGTCGGTCAACACCTAAAGCCAATTAACCCTTTGCAGCCGTGTCAAGCCAAACGCCCGCCACCACGCCCCAACACGTTGCCATCATCATGGACGGCAATGGCCGTTGGGCCAAGCAGCGGCACATGCCGCGTACTGTGGGTCATGCCAAAGGGGCTTCTATTGTGCGCAGCCTGGTCACCGCCTGTGTAGACCTGCACATCAAACACCTCACCCTGTTTGCCTTCAGCACCGAAAACTGGAAACGCCCCGCTGACGAAGTCTCCACCCTCATGGGCTTGTTCATTCAGTATCTTGAAAAAGAAATCAAAGACATGAAAACAGAGGGTGTGCGCCTGAAAGTGGTGGGGGACATGTCTGCGTTCCCTTTGGCCTTGCAAGACAAAATCAAAGCCGCCGAGTCAGACACCGCGGACAACACCGGCATCACACTCAACATTGCGGCCAACTATGGTGGCCAGTGGGACATCGTGCAAGCCGTGCAAGCCTGGCAAGTGACCCACCCAACCCAGCCTTTGCAAGCACTCAACGCTGAAAATTTGAGCGCTCACCTGTGTTTGGCTGACCAGCCTCAGCCTGATTTGCTGATTCGCACCGGGGGCGAATCGCGCATCAGCAACTTCATGCTGTGGCAACTCGCCTACGCTGAGTTGTATTTCACCCCCGTGCTCTGGCCCGACTTCGATGTGGCGCAATTTCAGCTGGCGCTCGATTGGTATGCCCAGCGCGAGCGCCGCTTTGGCGCTGTGCAGGGCATGGGCTGATGCACGGCTACCGTTGAAGGCTAATTTAACAAAAACACTTGCCATATGTTTTGTGAGTGCGGCTTGTGTTTTTTGAAGGAATTTTTTACTGATGTCTCACCCTGTTCGTGCTTACCGTTTGAATGTGCTGTTGGCATCGTTTGCCAGCCTGATGTACGCTGCTGCGTTGGCCCAACAAGTGCCACAACTGCCGGCAGGTGGGGGTGGTACAGCTGGTACAACAGGCTTTAGCACCGGTGGTGCTGGTTTGGGTGCCATGTCGGTTGGTGGCGTGCCCTCCATTCGTATAGCTGACCCTTTGGCGCCGGCAATATCATTTAACAACAGTGGTCAGTTGCCAGTTTTTGAGCCCCTCAAGCCCAACGCTTTTCAAAAGTTTGTGCTTGAAACCTCGGGTCAACAGCTGCCGCTTTATGGTCAAAGTTTTTTTGACAATGTGCAGCAAAGCCAGCGACAACAACAATCACAAAACGCGCAAGTCCCACAAAACCCAGCGGTTGCTGGTGGCTCCAACCCTTTTGCACCCATCGACAGCGCCCCCGTCAGTCCCGACTACCCCCTGGGAGCGGGTGACCAGCTGGTCGTTCGCGGCTGGGGCTCGGTCGATATTGACGCCCGTGTGGTCATCGACCGCAACGGCATGGTGTCTATCCCTCGCGTTGGCTCGGTGCCATTGGCGGGGGTCAAGGCTGGTCAAGCCGAAGGAGTGTTGCGCAACGCGATTGGCAAGTACTACAAAGACTTTCAGCTCAGCGTCACTTTGGGCCAGTTGCGCTCCATCACCGTTTATGTGGTGGGCCAAGCCCGCCGCCCCGGTAGCTACAACCTCAGCAATGTGTCCACCTTGGCCAGCGGTCTGTTTGCCTCGGGCGGTCCCAACGCCAACGGCTCTATGCGTAAGGTGCAGCTCAAGCGTGCGGGCCAAGTGGTCACAGAGTTCGACCTGTACGAGTTTTTGTCCCAGGGCACCAATGCCAAAGACGCCAAGTTGGTCGATGGTGATGTCATTTTCATTCCGCCCGCAGTTGGCCACATCGCCCTGGTGGGCAAAGTCAACACGCCTGCGGTGTACGAGCTCAAGAGCGAGGGTGAAACCCTCGACCAATTGTTTGCAGTGGCGGGCGGTTTGCCCATTACCGCTGACCCCCGCCGCGCCAGCTTAGAGCGCCTGACCCCCAGCCAAAGCCAACCCCGCAGCGTGCAAGACTTTGCGCTCGACGCCAAGGGCCTCAAAACCCCCCTCAAAAATGGCGACTTACTCACAGTGCAGTCTATTTCGCCAGAGCTGGGCAATGCGGTCACCTTGCGCGGCAATGTGGCCCAGCCCATTCGTTTGGCCTGGCGCGAAGGCATGCGCGTGCGCGACCTCATTCCCAACCGCGAAACACTCATCAGCCGCGACTCTGTTCGCCGCCAAAACGAAGTGTTGTTTGATGCCGCCCAGCGTGAGCGCACCCAGCGCGACCGTGAAATGGTGGCTGACGACTTGCTAGACGACAAAGAGGTCAACGACCGCTTGCTCAAAGACCCACGCTACGCTTCTCGCTTTGTGCCCGGCTTGGCAACAACCGGCAAAGCCACATCCATAGCCACTGCGCAGCCAACACCTGGCATACCAGGTGCGGGCATGAACTTGCCCTCGGGCAACGTGAATGTCAACCAACAGCAAGCCTTGCCCGACATCAACGACCTAGAAAGCTATCGTGACCGTCGCCAAACGCGCTTGTTCTCGCAGCAAGCGCCCATACAGGTCAAAGACCGAAACGAAGTTCCCTCTGTGGCCGAACTCATTGGCAACCTTTACGATGAAATCAACTGGGACTATGCTGTCATTGAGCGCATCAACCGCAAAGACCTCAGCGTCAGTTTGCACGCCTTCAATTTGGCCCGTGTGCTCAACGATGCCAAAGACCCCGACAACCACCTTTTGCAACCGGGCGATGTGGTGACCGTGTTTTCAGCCACTGACATGCGGGTGCCCATTGCGAAGCGCCGCATCATGGTGCGCGTCGAGGGCGAAGTCATGCAGCCTGGCGTGTACCAAGCCAAGCCAGGTGAAACCTTGGCCACCGTGCTGCAACGCGCAGGCGGCCTCACGCACGACGCTTATTTGTATGGTTCGGCCCTGTACCGAGAAGATGTGCGCAAAAGCCAAATTGAAAACTTGCAAAAACTTATGCGCCGTTTAGAGTCTGAGTCATCGGCGCAAATTGCCCAACTCAGCCAAAGCATGGGTGCCAGCTCTGACGCCAATTTGGCGCAAACCCGCATGTTGGCAGCACAACAAGCCCAGCGCCAAGCGCTCGAGCGCATACGCTCTGTCAGGCCCGAAGGGCGTATTGCCATGGGCCTCGAGCCAGCGTTGTTCAACTACCTCAACAAACTGCCAGACATACGCTTGCAAAATGGCGACCGTTTTGTGGTGCCAAGCCGCCCAGACTTTGTGTATGTGTATGGCGCAGTCAACACCGAGTCCGCCCTGATTTACAAAGACGGCCAAACGGTCAAGGGCTACCTGGGTGCAGCCGGCATGAGCTTGGCGGCAGACAAAGACGCTGTCATTGTGGTGCGTGCTGACGGCTCTGCGTTGACCAGCAATGGCTCGTGGTTTGGCTCTATCAACAGCGTCAAGCTGATGCCGGGCGACGCCATTGTTGTGCCTGACAAAGTCAACATGGAAGCCACTTGGAGTGCGTTTATTCGCAACACCAAAGACTTGTCACAAATTTTCTATCAGCTGGGTTTAGGCGCTGCTGGTTTGAAGGCGCTAGGCTATTGAGGTTGAATGCATGACTGATCAAAACACCCAAGCGTCAACCGTTGAAACAGACGAAGACGAAATCAGCCTGATAGACCTCGCCATTGCCCTGGGCGAAGAAAAGAAAACCCTTTTTGCCATTCCCGCCATCACCACCACATTGGCCCTTGTGGTGAGCTTGCTGATGACACCCATCTTCACCGCCAAAACCGTCATGATGCCGCCTCAGCAGCAGCAAAGCGGCGCGGCTTCAGCGCTGGCGAGCTTGGGTGGTTTGGCTGGCTTGGCGGGTGCAGCGGCGGGCATCAAAAGCCCAGACGAGATGTACATCGCCTTTATGCAAAGCGAAGGTTTGCAAAACGAGGTCATCAAAAAACTAGATTTGCAAGAGCGTTACAAAACAAAAACCTTGGTGGATACTCGTAATGCGGTCAAGGGCGCAGTAAAAATTACTGCTGACAAAAAAACAGGCCTCATCACTATCGAGGCTGACGATAAAGAACCCGAGTTTGCTGCCAAGCTGGCTAACATTCATGTAGAAGAGCTTCGAAACCTCATGGGCCGCTTAGCGGTGACTGATGCGCAACAAAGACGGTTGTTTTACGAGCAAGCCATCAGCAAAACGCAAATTGAGCTTGCTGAGGCTGAGGCTAACTTTCGCGCTGCCAAAGAAAAGTCAGGCATGCAGGTCACGGCCGTAATTGCTGAGAGTGGGGTACGGACTAGTGCTGAGTTGCGTGGCCAAATTGCGGCCAAAGAAGTACAAATGCAGGCAATGAGCCGCTTTGCCACCCCCCAAAATCCAGATGTTCAGCGGTTGGGTAGCGAGTTGTCCGCGCTACGTTCCCAGCTTGGCAAAATAGAGAAGGGCTCGGGCGGTGATGAGAAGTCCTCTCCCATTCAACAACTTGCCGTGAGTGCCTTTAGAGACATCAAAGCCAGAGAGGCCATGATGGGTGTGCTGGTTGCTCAGTACGAATCAGCCAGGGTGGACGAGGCGAAAGAGGGGCCGCTGATTCAGCAGGTAGATTCGGCTGTTGCTCCTGAGCGCAAGTCAAAGCCAAAGCGCGCGATTTTTGTGTTGGTTGCAGCTTTTGCTGGTTTGTTCCTGGGTGTGCTGGTTTCTTTTGTCAGACGAGCGATTAGAAATACCGCTTCGTCTCCCCGGGGGGGGGGGCAAATGGCCAAACTCAAAGCGGCTTGGCAATTTACGCGCGGCTAGTCACCCAGGTCAATAAACTCCCTCATCAATTTGATAGTTAGTATGCGTGGGCGCTAGAATCGTTCAGGTTTGAGCGAGATTCTAGTGTGGATATTTGAGTCATTTCAGTGAGCTCAAGAGGCGGTAGCGTGGGTAAAGATACTTCCAGGTGACAAGGAGTCAAAAATCTGCAAGAAGACACCTATTTCAGGACCATGTGCTTACTTTTGGCTAATTCTTACCTAACTCAGCGAGAGTTGGCAGATGAGATGGGAAGTAAGTGTGGGAGGCTTGAGCTATCTTCTAAAAGCGCTCACTCAAAAGGGCTTTGTTACACTGAACAACTTTCAGCAATGTAAAAACAATTTCGGTTGCGTCTAATTGCTAACGCCAGCTGAAGTTAACGAGAAAATAAGGCTGAATACGAGATTCTTGAAATGAAAAATGTAAAAAGTATTAGGCGAACAATGCTGGTATTTAGTCTTTAAGAAATCAAGCTGAAGTGGGGCCTCGGGCTTAGCTAGATCTAAGGCTTTACGGTCTTGAAGGGTTAAAACTAACATTGGGGTTTAGTAGACCAGCAGTCAACAGCGCGGTGTTTTTCGCTTTAGCGGAAGATATTCATTTTTTAATCAGTACGTTTTTTTATTAAAGATAAATTGTGTCTAGCCCTAAACTGAAATTGTTATTTATAACTGCTGATCCTGAAATGGCGACTTTTGCCATAAATCAAGGTGTTGACAGGATCTTTTTGGATTTGGAGATGCTGGGTAAGGTTGAACGTCAAGGTCATCTCGATACTCTTATTAGTCGGCATAAAGCTGAAGACATTTCCTCTTTGCGGCCGTTGCTTCCAAAGGGTTCCTTGTTGGTAAGGTTAAATCCGGTTAATCCTGGCACGGCGGATGAAGTCGAAGATGTAATTTCTCGTGGTGCAGACATTCTCATGCTGCCTATGTTTCGGGGGCCGGAAAAAGTAAAGCAGTTCTGTGATCTGGTTAACTCCAGAGCAAGAGTTTGCCTCTTGGTTGAGACAATTGGAGCGATGGAGACGCTCGCCGACTGTATTCAGGTTCCAGGAGTTGATGAAGTCCATATTGGTCTGAATGATCTCCATTTGGAGATGGGATGCAACTTCATGTTTGAGCCTCTTGTCTTTGGACCCGTAGAAAACATGGCAAGAATTTTGAAAAATGCAGGTGTACCTTTTGGTATTGGTGGATTGGCGCGAGTCGGTGAAGGTCTCTTGCCGGCCGAGTTGATATTGTCGGAGCATGCACGACTCGGATCCACTAGAGCAATACTGTCTCGAACTTTTCATAGACAAGCAAGTAGTGTTAGACAGATTCAAGATCAAATGAACTTTGGTGATGAAGTTCAAAAATTGCATTTGGCCTATCAATCAAATTGTCAAAGTAGTCTAGAAGAGTTATCTTCAAGACACATGGAGATCAGGGAAATCGTTGCGGAAATCGCTGATAAACTTTCTGAGCGAAAACGGATGAGACTCAGTGGCATCTGAAAGTCGTTTGCATGTTGGTCCATTGGCGATCAGTGCTGGCGCTGTATTAGGTGGAGCCTTGCTTGCCGGTCGATTGAGCGGACTTTTTCGAGAAATTCAATTGGCATCGGCATTTGGGGTATCAGTTAAGGCTGATGTCGCAGTCATATTGCTTACGCTTCCTGATCTACTTGTGAATTTGCTTATGTCGGGTGGTCTGAGCGCCGCGCTTATTCCTCGATTGCGGACCTTGCCAGAGAGCGATGCACAGCTCCTAATGCGGCAAAGCTTTTGGTTGGTTTTTACTTTTTTTGGAATGGTTGCGATAGTTCTTGGGTTGGTACCAGATTTTTTCTTTGCTTTACTCGCACCAGGACTCAAATCTGATTCCATACCTGTCACAGCAGCGATTGCCATGACTGCAGTTGCTATTCCATTGGCAGCAGTTTCTGGCGTCACCAGCGCAGGATTGAACGCTAGGCAGCAATTTTTTGTTGCTGGCTGCGGCACGTTGATTTTCAATGTAGCAGTTATTTTTTCTCTTGTGCTGGAACGATTCGGCTTTGCGAATTCCCTTGTTCTACTTGCTTTAGGCATTGCAGTAGGAGCCGCTTTGAGGCTAACTAGCCAAGCTATCAGTTTGCCCAGGGGTTGGCTTTGGGGGCCAATTTTGGGCTCAGCACTGAATATGAAATTCATTCGTGGCTTCTTGACAACAGCGTTTACTACATCCATTGTGTTGTTGGTGCCGGTGATCGTCCGTTCAATTGCCTCAACCATCAGCCCTGGTGCTATCTCGGCAATAAACTATGCCACCAAGTTAGTAGAACTACCAGCTGGAGTTCTGGTGACATCTTTGGCAACAGTTGCTTTTTCACGGCTGAGCAGTTGTTACGCAAATCACGACAAGCATGCTGCACGACAGTTACTTAATGACAGTGTTCGTCGGGCGATATCAAACGCAATTGGAGCCGGTGTAGTAATCGCCTATTTCGGCCATGCATTTGTAGAACTAGCTTTGGCGCGTGGTGCGATGTCATCAGATTCAGTTGCGCGGGTCGTGAGTCTTACGCAAGTCATGCTTATTGGGCTTCCATTTCTTGCATTAGCGAATATGGCTGTTGCTGACTTGAATGCAAGGGAGCAACCGTTAATTGTGCTGAAGGCTACACTGGGCTCGTTGCTTTCGCTCCCTGTATTTGCTTTACCAGGTGTTTGGTTCAAATCAGAGTTATTGTTGGCCATGGCGGTGGTTGGCTTTCAGGCGTTCTTCGCACTCTGGGTCGGGTTTTCGAGTGGGCTTGTGAAAATAGGTGGATGGGATTGGTGCAATAGAAAACTGGTGACCAGTATATCGATCATTACCGTGATAGTCGCAGTAGCCGTATTGATAGATCTGTGGCTTGTATCAGTCGCAGTGGGGAATGGGCTCATACAGGCAGCATTGGGTGTCATTGCTTTGATTGCAGTGGTGTTTTTCCCGCAGCTTCATCTCGCAAGTGAGCAGAATTTGGGTAAGCAACGGTGATGAAACTAATGATGGGTATGACGCTGGCTTGTTATCAGTTTATTTCAAGATATTCTTTTAATTCTAGCCATTAAAAAAGGTTCGAAGATGTTAGTCCGAGTTTATTAGGCCAACAGCGGGCTGGCCGAGATGGTCGAGTTTTTCGCATGTAAAAATTCAGTAGCTTAATTATCACTGCGAAAGCATAGGTGGATATTCGAATGCTGATCGTAATCAACAAATCGCGCCAATTAGCAGAATCGTTTGCTAAATTAGTCTGGATCATCTACTGCAATTATTGAGTGTGTTTGTCGGTGATATGAGTATTTTGAAACCAAGGCTTGATATTCCTGCGTAGCATAGCTTCTACAATGAAGTAGAGTGGATAACAAGTAAAACAAAGCGTACGTAGGTGGAGCGCAGGGCTTGCTCAATCTACGATGCGATCTGAAGCAAAAACAGAGCAAAGAAAACCATGAATTTAGAATACGCTAAGAATGTAAAATTGATATTTAGTAAAAGGATAATTTTGATTACGATGAATCAGGTCATTTTCAAAGGTGGTAATTGATATGTGTGGAATTTTTGGGTATTACCACCGCGATAGAAAAACCCTTGATTCTGAAGTGCTTGCCGCGATGGGTGAGGCTATCAAGCACCGTGGCCCGGACGATAGAGGTGTCTATGCAACCACCGGCATGGCGATTGGTAACCAGCGCTTATCTATCATTGACCTTGATGGTGGTCATCAACCCTTTATATCTGACGATGGCCAAATCATCGTCGTGCAAAACGGTGAAATCTTTAATCACATTGAACTAGCGCAAGAATTGGCGCGGGCCGGACACCCATGCCGTACGCATTCTGATACTGAAGTTCTCTTGCGACTGTATGAGTCTGAGGGGATCGAGTTTCTGCACAAACTCAACGGTATGTTCGCCTTTGCCATCATTGATAAACGCGAACAAGCCATGTATATCGTTCGAGATCGGATTGGTGTTAAACCACTGTATTTGCATGACGATGGACGGCAACTGACTTTTGCATCCGAAATCAAATCCATTCTTAAGGCGGGCATGTCAATTCCTGCAATGGATAAAGAAGCGTTGCATCATTACCTGAGCTTTAACTATGTTCCCGCTCCTTACACTATGTATCAAGGCATCAAGCATTTGATGCCTGGGCATGCCATGAAGGTCACAAGAGACGGCTCGCGGACCTGGCGCTGGTGGAGTCTAGCGGATGTACAACCAGTGCATGGGCGCAATGAAACTGATTGGATTGAAGAATTCAAAACAATTCTGGATGATGCTGTCCGACTTCGTATGCGCAGCGACGTTCCATTTGGTGCATTCCTGTCAGGAGGAGTAGACTCTAGCACTGTAGTTGGCTTGATGGCGCGTCACATGAATGAGCCGGTCAGGACATTTTGTATTGGTTTTCATGATCCTCTTTATGACGAGTCCGGATATGCTCAAGTTGCTGCAGATCGGTTTGGAACCTTGCATACGATGGAGAAAGTCGATCCTGACATGCTTGAGTTGTGGCCTTTGGCCACTTACCACTGCGACCAACCACATGGTGATGTTTCATTCTTACCTACGTATCGTGTATCAGAACTCGCTGTCCGTGATGTCAAGGTTGTACTTACAGGAGACGGAGCAGATGAACTCTTTGCGGGATATGGCAAATACAAAGACTTTTTTTCGAAGTCAGATGTTGCAAACTTGGATGACATAACATTCCAGCGTCGTTATTTTGACAGTATTTCTCTGTTTGATGAAACCAGTAAACGCAAAATTTATGGTCAAGACATGGGCGCGGGGGCGAGACAACAAGATTCATTCTATGTAGCCAAACCCTGGTTTGATTCAGTGCCACATCAAGATCGCATCAATCAAGCGTTGTTTCTTGATGTGCAGTTGCTTTTATCAGGCAATAATCTTGTTAAACCAGATCGAATGGGAATGGCTGTATCGTTGGAGGCGCGCACTCCATTCCTAGATTACCGCATGATGGAATATGCATTTAGAATGCCGGGTGAGATGAAGCTGAGAAAAGGTGAGACCAAATACATCTACAAAAAAGCTGTTTGTGGACTTATAGGTGATCAGCTAGCCTATCGCAAGAAGCAAATGTTTACTGTACCAGTAGGAGAGTGGTTTCGTGATAAAAAAGCCAAATACTGCGAACAAAGAATTTCATTGCTACGGAATATAGATGAGTTAATTGATGTCTCACAAGCTGAGAGACTTCTTGTAGCACATACAAACGGCAGTCAAAACTATACACGCGAAATTCGTGCCTTGATATCTTTGACGCAGTGGCTGGAAATTGCAAGAATTTAAATGCATTTGAAATCAATCGGCATAATTTAATGACAAAAAAGTAAAGCATAAATTTAACTTAATGAAAATTTAAAGTGCTAAATGAAATACGATGGAATTCAATCATTGCGTGGAATTGCTGCAATGGCAGTTGTTTTTCATCATCTGGATGTATTGATTGCAAAAGAAAAATATTTTGGTCAACACTTATTTGGATTCATGGCGGAATCTGGATTTCGAGGAGTTGATCTATTCTTTGTAATATCGGGTTTTATTATGATGCATTCGTGCAGATCAAGCCCCAATAGGTCAAGATTGGATTTTTTGTTCAGTCGAATATTCCGTGTATTTATTCCATATCTGCCAATTTTTATTATATTAACACTGGTGTACTGTCTAAATCCGGGAATTGCACAAGGTGGAGTTTATATAAATCTAGATTTTATTTTAAGAAATTTACTATTACTTCCGCGTTCATCTTTAGAGTCTTATGTGCCAGTTGTTGCTTGGACGCTAACTTATGAAATAACCTTTTATATAATCTTTTCATTAACACTGGCAAAACCGACGAAAACTTCACTGTTCGTCTTTGGTATTTGGATGATTGCTTGCTTTTTCAATATATGGTGGAAAAAACAACTAATGTGTCTTGATCCTTTAAATTTGGCTTTTGGTTGTGGGATACTTGCATTTTATTGGCGGAATCTAATCAGGGAAAATCGTCATTCAATTGTTGCTTCTTTTGCTCTATTTGGGTTGGTCTTGATAATGAAATATGGAGGTGATCGTGCTGACAATGCACTAATTGACATATTTTTTATATTGCTATCTGGTTTATTGTGCGCAACATGTTTAGGGGTATCCCCTAACATTATGTCGCGCTTAGGTGACTTTTCATACTCCCTTTATTTATGCCATTACCCAATAATGGCGGTCTCATTTATGATTTTTTATAAAATGTTGCCAGAGATTAATCCATTCACGTTATCGCTGCTTGTCATTATTGCATCTATTTACACTTCGTATATTTATTACATTATATTTGAGAGACATTTGAGTACAATGGCAAAAAATAAATTTATGCGTGTATTGATGAAATGAGTAAATAATATTAAAATATAAGAATTCAGTCTAAAGATTAATGACATTAAAAAATGAAGTGTATGAAATTATATGAAACGAAACAAAGCAAAATTATTGCAAAATCAGAATGTATCAACATTGAAAGGAAATAAATGATTAATGTTCCAGCCCACGAATTATTAGAACCGAAATCAATTTTTGGTCGATATGGATATCAAATCTTTAGGGGAGATAAAGAGAGATTTGCATTGCTAAGACAAAAATTTGAAAATTATATCGAAGACGAATTAAAAAAATTTGGTATAGATGCTGGAAATAGTTTCAAGCTCGAAAACTATCATGAATACTTTGTGAATGACCCTTTAGAACATTATAAATTTATAGATAAAATTAAGAGGGTTGTACCAAGGCAAGTGGTCTCTTCAGATGATCCAATGATTTTAATTATATTGGAGCATGCATCTGATTTATTCGGAAAAAAAGCGTGCGTTTATGAAGAAAAGATAGAATTTAGAGTTGTGCGACCTAACTGTGATGATAATAACACTCTTCATCGAGATCATTGGTTTCCATATTTCACGCCGCTAGTTAATATTTATTTACCATTAGCGTCAAGCTATTCTGATTCAGCAATGAAAGTAGTGCCTGGATCACACTTATGGTCCGATGAAGATGTTGTGCCTGAATTTCCATATGAGGGGGGTAAAAGACTTAATTCAGTAGGTGTGCCATTTAGTGTTCCAGGTATAAAATACTCAAACAAGATTATTAGCGAACATCGACCTGATATATTGCCTGGTGATTTTATGCTCTTTTCTCCAATGTCTGTGCATGGTGGCGGTAATAATTTTTCAGTTGGTACGCGCTTTTCTTTTGAAATAAGAATTCAATTGAATGATTAATAAGAGTCTGAATAATGATTGCAAAAGTGGGGCTTGGAACTCTAGGGTTGTCTGGAAAATATCTAAACCTATCACCGGATTATGCACGAAAAATCATTCAATCAATTCAGGATGTTAAATTAGAAGTAATTGACTCTGCAACTGTGTATGAAGAGGGGGGGAATTCAATTGACAAGTTGCTATCAGATAGTAAGTTGCCGAAAAATAATTCAATTTACTTTAAAATAGGTGCTGATAATTTTGATGGGTGTATTGACGGCTTAATATCTGAATTCAATGCCGCAAAAAAAATGTACGGAAGAATGCTTGAATGTATTATTCTGCACAAAACTAACCTAGAATTGATTGATGCGCATAAAAACTTTTTTGAATATATGAGAGAAAATTATCCTGATATAAGGTTGGGAGTGAGTACATATTCTGAAGTTGTGCTGGATGCTTATCATCGTTTGAATATTGATGTAGTACAGGCGCCTTTGAATATGATTGATTATTATGCTAATGAAAGAATTTTTCGAAATGCTCGGGAACATGGGATAACTACGCAAGCGCGATCTTGTTTGGCGAGTGGTTTATTGTCTGGACGTTATTCAGAGGATGATATAGAGCATTTTCGAGATTCTATTCGCGGAAGATATAAATTGAGTCCTGATCAAGTAACTATTTACAATAAGAGAATAAAGGCGGCTGCAAGAATTAAAGAGTTTTATATATATGCATGTAGAAAATACTCATTAAATATTTCCATGTCTAATTTCGCATATTCAGTAATTGCAAACTTAGAAAGCGTTGATCAAATAATTATTGGCGGAACTACTCTACAACAAATTCAAGAAAATTTATGTTTGGCCAAATTGCCTCATGAGTTAATGACCGAAATAACTGAGGGGAATATGCATGCATGGCAAGCAAATACATTATAACTCAAGAAGTTTTTTTCTGAAAAGATTGTTTGATTTATTCCTATCGATGATTTTATTTGTTGCACTGCTTCCTATTATTATTATTATTGCAATTTTGATTAAGCTGGATTCTGATGGGCCAATTCTTTTCAGGCAGCGTCGTGTTGGGAGAGGTTTAAAACATTTCACTATATTGAAATTTCGAACTATGTCGCACGTTGACGATGAAGTGAGTGGAGAGCGAAATGGTTTGGTTGTTGGAAATATTGCAGTTTCAAGGATGAACTACAAAACCACTGAAATAAATGATGTACGTGTGACTAAAATCGGAAGAATTCTAAGAAGGTCTCATCTTGATGAATTGCCTCAACTATTTAACGTTTTTGCTGGAAGTATGTCTCTTATCGGTCCTCGCCCAGATGTGCCTGCGCAGGAACACGATTACAAAAAAAAATATTGGGTTGCACGGCATAGCATAAAGCCAGGCATTACTGGTTTCTCGCAGATGTACACTTGTAAAGATAATAATGAAAGATTAGTTCGAGATATATATTACATAAAAAATTCAAACATGGTTACGGATTTATTTATAGTTATCAGAACTATCGCGAAAATCCTTAAATTTAACAGTTTTTAACTTGATATACATTAATTTGACATTTGCATTCATTGCAATATTACTCAGTTTATTCAATTTTTTT
>JACCEA010523659.1_pt1 | contig 14109 bp, 8 predicted proteins | sample 7449851 | NCBI WGS metagenome assembly JACCEA01 (sample SAMN15323453, study PRJNA562643) | freshwater metagenome | isolation source: river surface water | place: USA:Blue River Watershed | collected 2017-08-18 | reverse complement strand
CTAATTGTATTTATTAATTCCTTGTTCTTTGCAATTTTTGTTACTTTTGTGATTCTTGAGACAACATATGTGCCAAAGGTTAGTCTTTAATCCTTTGTTTTGAATTCTAATTGATTCTATTCTCTCATTATCATTTATTCATTCTCTCTTGTATACTCTTTCAGATCGCAACATGTAGATTAGGATGCAACAGAGAGATCGTCGTGACAAATTCCACAGATCCAAGTAGTACAGCCGATAGTTTTAATCCAATCTCTCCAACTTTACTTGTTAGTATTCTCAATAATAGTACAACAACAATTATCACCGATCAGTGTGTAGGCGGGTATAATGATGGTCTCTCATATAGTAAGTTTACCATAATTTGCAATATATTGTACCATCCTATTAACCATCGATGTAATTAGCCAAATATCACGAAATCTGTAGTCGATATGAACCATGGATGTTATCTGCAATTTGTGGTGCATTTATTGTCGTATATCAATCATTTATGGAATTCTGTGCAACATGTGGATGTATGCAAGGACAACGATTCTTTGAAACAAATTGTTTAGGAAATCGTTGTAAATCTGTCGTTGAATGGTGTGGTGGAACCATTCTGACCTTCTTTACTGCCGTTAGTGTAATACTTCTTCTCTGGGCTGTAATAGCGTGTTATGTGCTTGGTGCTGATTATTCTCTCTTTTCAGGGATTCTACTATCTAAAGTGTGGTCAGTAGGGGAATGGTTTATATGGTCTGCACCATACTTCTCTTACAAGTATCCATTGGATCGACGAAGATTCTTGAAGAAGATGCGAAAGAAGTATGGATCTCCACCACCATCAGATCAAGGCAATAACAATGCGCAAGAAGAAGGACATGAATCCGTTATAGAAGAACAGGGAAACGTTTAATTATAATCAAAATTAAAACATTAAACTTGACAAACTTTTCACGGATCAATTCTAGTTAATGCACTAACAACATACAACAACACGAGAAACTATCAATTATCACATTTGTTTGAGGTTTGATCATATGCCATGTAGATGAGGAAACACTAAGAAGCGAATGACCTGTTCGCTTGGTCTACTTACTAGAGTAGACACAGCAATCTTGCTCTCCCTAACATCATCGGATCCATCTCCCTCTAGGTCATCATTTTTCTTTACTAAATCTTTCATTATTTCCATAATAAGCGTTTGCGCATCATCATCTGACATCTTTCCTAGTTCTGCCAATATACTATCGGGATCATCACCACCAGCACGTTTGCTCAATGCATCCTCCAACTTTTTCATTGTCACAGCACGTTTCTTCCCTGCTACTCCACCTACAACTGCTCTTGGCCACCCAAGTGTATCTATCTCATAGATCATATGATGCTTCATTAATTCTACCGAAATATCGGCGGTGGTGGTGCTGTTTGTGATGCTGGACTTGAGAGTGGATTGTCGTGTATCTAATATGAATGCATGACAGGCGAGATTGCGGAAATTTTTACCACGAGAAAAATAGCTGACATATTCACTTGCTTTCTCCGCCAAGTATCGCGCAGATGGTGGTCCAGCAAAGTTTACGGTGTGGTTGACAGTGACTTCACGTAAATATCGACGCAACTTTCGTCCATCTCCTGCCCATCCAGTTACCGCCAAGTGAATATGTGGCGAAACAAGTGGAGTCACCACAGCAGAACCAATTGGTATCAAGAGACCCATTTCTGATGGTGCTGTGAAAGCGACTATGGTGCTATTTGCCGATCTCAATACTAGCAGTGTACGTGGAACTTCTTCGATTGCTTCATCAGTTTCCTCGATATGTTTTACAACCAGTTCATAAGGTTCCGGTATATAACGCTTTCGAGCTGCTCGGATACGAGCGGATCGTGATCTTCTGTGTAAGCTACCAGCGGCAGAAAATGCAAGCAACGGGAACCGTCTGAATGGCGATGCAATCCACTTGCTAAACGGTAAAGTAGCGAGTGATGTCCTGCTCTCATCGAAAGACAAAATCAGTGTTAACAGAGCAACACAATAGAAAAAATACTCTAGAGACTTCCTTATTACGCTCATCTCGAAGGAAATTAATTTAATTAATTGCTCGCTCATCATATCGATTCAGCAATTGATGATTTCTAAATACCAACATTTCTTGTTTCCCAACCGGCCGTGTGGTGTAGCGGTTATCACATTTCGTTAACACCGAAAAGGTCCTGAGTTCGATCCTCAGCATGGTCAAATCTTTTGCATTTTTTTACAAAAGTTTAGGATGATACTCTTTTCACATGCAATCATCATATGTACAATTAACAATTTTATATAGTTACAACGCGTTTGATCAAGAAAGCAACCAAACATCCCAACTACAAAATAATATGTACTCTTACAATACCAACAGCAACAGCACAGGACGACGAAATAAAACCCGAACACAAGAAGAGGAGATAATACTTCTATATCATTTACTATTTACACGCACATTCACAATTATGTATGCAGATTACAAACATACAGCATGACAATATTCTTATATACGTACTAGACAATACTATTGAATAGCTTCTACAAATATATGAAATACGATATTCAACACACTAACAACGACCTGGATATACGGTGATGGATTGAAAGTTTTGGTTGCTTCTTCATTAATCACTGATTAGCTTGTCATCGATCATTTTTACCACAATCACTCTCGGTTAATTACAAGGAACTATTCATCATTACTATCAGACAATTCGCGTGATACATCGATAGAGAATGTTATAAGAAATATAGCGAAAATTAGTGGGGGATAATTGAGGATGGAACGTAAAGACAGAAGATTTAATCAAGTAATGAAATGATTACTGGTAATTCTTCAGGCACTCCTTCATTGCGCATTTCATTAGTTGCCTCCAGTGACCGCCTTAACACCAACCTCCATACGATTCATACCCATGATAATAATATTTGCCACATACTTGTACATTGCTAACCAAGCTTTCTCAACCTCTGGTGTCATATCATTCTTAAGAATTTCTCTCAATGTCTCCAACAGTTCTACTCCCATGAGGTCAAAGTGCTGAGGAGTGATATTGAATCCTTCATGTTTCATACCAAGATATTCCAATGTCGAATCCAATGATTCTGGATCTTTCAATAAACCAACAGCACTTCCTACAATATTCATGACAATTTTACAATGATGTTTAAATTCTTTACTTTCTTGCCATTTTTGTAATGCCCGAAAATCTTCAAACATTTCAAATGTTTCTGGTGCAACTTTAAAAAACCGTGTAAATAATATAATTCCTGCTTTTTCTGCACCAAATTTCTTTACTTCCGCCCAAGAGTTGACCACTTGCTCGATTTGTTTTGCAGTCATACCTGTGTGACCTTGGATGGCCTCTTCCTCCTTCTGTTTCATTACTCCTGCTAAAATTCCTCCCATTTCTACTTGTGGCACTGCTTGTAGATGGAGATGGTTGATGCGATTCCTTTGGTGCGAGATAGAGTGGTGTCGAAACGTTGTGAAAATGCTAGAAGCGCCAATACAATTCTATGCGTTTTGCTGTTGGCGCGCACACCTTTGTTCGAACGTGCACCCCATTAGCTGTGTGCCTCGAGCAAAGCATAGATTACAAATGAAACAAGCAAATAATATTGGCTAAAAATAAGGGTTACTTTATCATAATATTTAACAAAAGGAGAGTGTAGAGCTGTTGAGAGAGGTGGCAGCAGCTCCCAAAAATTCTCATCAATTCACAATTCATTCAAAGGCTTTGAATAACCAAAGTGTGCAATACCATTCTCCATATTATCAATATGTTGCCATGCTTTCTCCACTTGTCAAGAGCAACAGTAGCTCATCATCCCACCCATTTGGCATCATGCTCCGTCCAGTCCACTCAGCATCTCACCAACCTTAAACGTTCACCATCCCTGCAGGTGAAGCCATCCATCAAGAAGTTCTCATTGTCTACTGCGGACGAAGAGGACGGAACTGCTAGGTGACCACACTGGTCGGCAACAGAACCATATATGGTCACCTTCTGAACTGGAAGAGAAGATGTCAACTTTGTACCATCATGAACCCAAGACATTGGCCGACAAGGTAGCTTTTGGATGAACCATATAAATACTCATTAAAAATGGAGTCATACAATATTGAGCAGCTATGACTAAACCGCGAGTCAATGGTGAAGCATTGAACGTACTCAAGCAGATCAATAAATGCATGCGTTCATTCTCTGCTTCTTCCAATAATGTTCCAATCCAACCATGATCACGTTGCAACTTTCTCAATGATCGAAAATGACGGAAACCTGCAGCAACAAATCCTGGTACTCCGCGATAGATTCTAGAACAATCAATCTCTATTGCATTGCTTGAACAGTTGGATTGTTTGGAGGTTACTGAAGTTGAAAGTGTGATACAAGGTAAACATCAAGTTATTCATCATGGCAATTGGATACTATCATTTGCCAAAGGATGCCAAATGAGTTGATTCTTTGAAATGCATGGTAAGTGATAGATAAATCGCGCTATTTATGAATTTATATTGGTATACATCGCTAGATGGCTGATGAAGCGAATCATCGAGAAGTGAATCATACCTTTGCTGATATGAAAACGGATGATCCAAATCCATTCTTACAACAACATAAAGAAAACGCTGCAATTGCTTGGCGTTTAAATGCTACGGGTAAGGATGCATGGTGTACCAAACAATCCAATACGATTGAAAAGCCTGAATAAAAGTAGTATTTGGTAAAAGTGAATATGATATATGATATATTGTATGTGGTTTTCATTCCCACGTATTGGATCATGTCGCAATTCATTATCTTGTACATGTCCACATGGTATATATTATATTTATTCTTCCAACCATTATATGGTATCGGGGATAACTTGCTTGTAGTTTGTATTTGATTGAGTTGATCTAATGTTAAAAATATTTGAATATATTGTAGTGATTGATTGTATCAAATTTATTGAAGATGTGGGCAAATAACGTACAGATTTCGGGCCCTTACATTCGCTCATACGTAAGTATTATATATATGCTACAAGTAAATATATTTGTTTTAATCAAAATTTTATCACATCATAGTCAAGTATGAGCAAGGTTGGCAATTTGTGAATAATGTCTATAACATACCTGTTCCTATTATATCCATACTATTGTCGCCATCTACGCCTTAATACTTTTATGGTGAAACGGAAAGTCTGCTGCGCGATACGGTTGGGGAATGATGATCTGCGGTGAAAAATCTTGCGCAATTACTCATGTATTGCAGAGTAGGTTGTGATTTATTGCTTCAAATTTGGTAGAACATTGTTCGTGAATTCCACTTGTTTGCCTTGCCTCTGGAAGAGTTTGGTTTATTTGTATTTCTATTTTGCTTTGGTTGTCTAAAACAGGCTACTAATGATAGTCGTTGAATATTTGCCAATTTCAAACCAATTCTAATCCATAGTAAAAATATTCTCAGTGGATCATATAATCATGGGAGGTATTGTAAGTTCAAATAAAGGTGGTAGTGGACAAGGTAGTAATTTAGCTGGGGGTAATACATCACGAGATTCAGCTAATAATAGTCCACGCGATGTAAAAGGTACCGGTGGTAAACATCCCCATGCATCTGATGCTATAAAAGAATCATGGCAAATCATTAAGAAAATTGGTGCTGATGTGGTTGGTGTAGCAGTTTTTATAAAACTTTTTGAATCAGATCCACAAACATTTCAAATGTTTAAAACATTTCGTGATGATCAAGATTGGAAAGATAGTAAAGCATTTAAATTTCATAGTAAAGCATTTATAAATGTGATTGGTAGTGCTGTAGTAAATGTACAAAGTGAAGAAGAGATTGGTACAACAATGCATACTATAGGTGCTGCACATTCATTATTTGATATTCGTAATGAACATTTTGATATTTTACACGATGAATTAATCAAACAATTACGATTACATTTACAAGAAAAATTTACAAAAGAGGTTGAAAAAGCATGGAATGAAGCATATGAACATGTTGGGCATGCTATGAAATTTTCGATGACCCATGGATCTGGTAAGATGTAAATTCGAATGTATGTTATTGTTTCTCTCTTTCTCTCTATATGTTTCCATTTCTTGTTTAATACAATTGATTGTGTCCCAATGTATGTATGGAAGGAAATTGTGCGTATATGTTTATTTCTTACCATGTGTTTGATTAATGCTGATGTGTGGTTTGTTCAGTCTTTGTCTGTGCTCTCTCTACCAACGCGTGCTGACTTCTTGGTTATGGATTCCCGGGGGTGTCTCTGTATTTTATTGAGATTCTATTTCTTTTGCAAAGTGATTCTTCTCCCCCCAAAAGAGTTGTGTGCTTAGCTTTTTGACAACAACCCCTTTCCTTTTGTGTCTTCTGTTTCTTGCTTGTATAACGTGTCTTACTAATTGATAGTCTGCGATTAGTGTTGTTGTTTGTTTTATCTGCGAGTCTAAGGTTTTGTTTTAAGGGTTTTTCTCATCTTCTTTCTTACTTGCCTCCATGGCTACAAATGTATTGTAATTTGATATGTGTTGTTTTGATGTAATTGCAAGTGATAAAGTGATTAATGTCATTTGTTTGAATTGTGACAGCCAAACTCTGTGATGTAAGCACTGATGTAAACATTGTCTTGTTCTTCTTTCCTCACGTGGATTTTGACAACGTATTGTACCGAGTCACCTTTGCAACGAAATAGAGCTCGCTCACGAATTATATTTGCACACTGTAGTAGATGTTGTTGTGCTGTATCATTGTCTATTTGATGTAATTATTGTAATGCGAATGTTATTGTTAACATGGACGAAAATATAAAGAAGATTTATCTCAGTTAATATGATAAATCTCATGAAAAAGAAACAAACGAACATACAAAGCAAAACTACTCAAGATAATCTTGAAGCAAATGGACAGATTTGATCGGCACTAAATTCTAAAGAGCATATTCCTAAATGAGCATATAAATTCAGTTTGTGACCTCAAAATAGATAAACACCAGTACAACATTTTCTCCGTTGCAACCAACGAAGTTTCCGGTCAGCAACATCCAGAACTACTACAATGACATGACTGTAAAGGCAAACAGAACAAAGTACATGTCTTACAAGCTTTTAATTATCAAATAGAGTGTTCCCCTGCTTTTCCTCTCCACCACTCAGATAATTCATTGAATGCAATTTTCCCATCACGATTAGTATCTAAAATTAATAGAGCTACTTGAAGTTCATCTTCTGTCATTGTTGCACCAAGAGATGCAGCAAACTTGGTTAATTCATCGGCTTCTAAAAATCCAGTTTGATCGTGATCGAACAGTTTGAATTTCTCTGCCAATTCAGCTTCATTATTGATATTCGATTTCAATAATGCCAATTGTTTCACACTTTGTTGAGAAGCAACATAAACAATGATTCCTGTTACACAGATATATAGACCAATTAACCATCCTTGTAATCCGCCATTCACATCAATTTGTAACAATCCTACAAAAAAGTAGAACGCACCTCGTCCATAAGGGCGATAGAGGAATAGCGCTTCTCTCCTTATCATATCAACATACCATTGTGTCATAAGTCGTTGTTTAAATTCCAATAGACAAGCCAATAACCCAGATAAAAAGAGGTAGATGTCACTAAGTGCAGCTATCCAGGATAATGACAGGAAATGAAAACAAAAATTAGATAATGAAGTAAATATTATCAACAACCCTGCAGTAAATCCTGCCATATGCCATGACCAATGGCCTTCATCAATATAATGCTTAAGTTCAAGTTGTTTCATTTTTGCGAAACCCATAGCCATTGCCCCTTTGTCCTGCAAAAAGGTCAGGGTAGTGTCTGGACCATCTTGATTCATACTGCCATAATTACTAAACCACGATGTCGATAACTGCTGCATGATGGAGAAGGTTATGTGATGCCAAAATGGTCACAACGACGTACTGTGAAGCTGAGCTATGTTTATTGAATCTGGAATCTGGAATCAGTCAGCAGATGACCAATTGTCGGGGCCGCGCCTGCGCCCTGCGCGCGCCGTGTAGGCAGCCAATAGGGTTAATTTAGGTGTTTAGACTGTGTGTCTTAAACGGTCACTTGTGCGGGTGGTGAAACACCACTCATTATTAATAAAGAACACCATCGAAACTATTGCTCAAGCTCTAAGTAGACCGGTTTATCTCAAGAGTTAAGGTCGTAGACAGTTAGTGGCTGTCTAGATTCTTTATTAATAAGGAAAGTTTAATTTTTTTTAATCAATTAATTCTTTTTGTTTCGAACAAGGATCTTCAAGAAGCTCAAGCTCTTCCTACTTCCACAAGCAATTTTAAATCCTAACCAATAAAATCAACAATAAACTTTTAGAATCCCAAATCAGATTGATGCTTCGACAGTTTTTTCTTTTATGTACAACCCATTTCCAATTAGAAAATGATGAACTGGGAAATGTTGCTTTGGCTATGTCTTGTTGCGCTGTGTGTGAGTCGCACTACCATTTCCACTACATCGTTAACTCTTTCATCATACACAATTCCATCCGAAGAATGGAATGCATTACACGACATTTATAATTTAGCAGATGGAGATTTATGGATTTGGGCACCTTCCTTGGGCACCCAGCCATGGAATTTTTCAATACAATCGAATGGAGAATATGAGAATCCATGTGCTCCAATTGCAGGATGGAAAGGAGTGACTTGTTCTTCCACTGTATGTTCTATAGCATCACCATGTAATATTATTGAATTAAATCTAGGCTCAATGGGACTACGCAATGAGATATCAAGGACAATAACCTCTTTAACAAAATTACAAAGTCTCAATTTATCAACTAATCCATTACTCAAATACAATGCATTACAGAGTCTATCATCTACTTTTACTACAACTACATTACAACAATTATCTATATTTAATTTTCGTGGATCAGGATTACGAGGAACTATACCATCATCACTATGTCAATTATTATCATTGAAATCACTCTCTCTCAATCTCAATATGCTCAATGGTACAATCCCTCACTGTATCGGTTATAATCTCACTAAACTACAATCATTAAATTTAGATTCCAATCAACTAACTGGTATTATACCATCATCACTATCATATTTATCAAATTTATTATTATTAGATTTATCTAGTAATAATCTAAATGGTAGTCTACCCGATTCTCTATCTACATTGACAACATTGACTTCCTTAGATATCTCATTAAATCGGTTAACACATACAATACCAGAATCGTATTATACTTCACTATTACAATTACAAATATTAAATCTATATAATAATCTTATTACTGGTACTATTTCACCATCCATTGGTAATCTTATACAATTATTAGAATTAGGTTATTTTAATATGAGATTAACCGGTAGTATACCCGATACAATCGGGAAGTTATTACATGTAAAACAAATTGGATTATTTAATAATTATTTAACTGGTAGTATCCCTTTAACAATTGGTAAATTATATAATTTACAATCGATATCATTTTATCATAATTTATTATATGGTAATCTTTCATCACATTGTTTTGATAATACTACGTCATTACAAATATTTTATTCAAGTCATAACCAGTTAACAGGTAGTTTACCGGTAATATTATCATCGAAATTAATGAAAGTATTAAGTATCAATAATAATGAATTGTCTAATTCTCTCCCTCATTATCTTTGTAATATGATTTCATTAGAAGATTTAAGTCTTAATACAAATTATATGACAGGTAATTTATTAGATTGTTTATCTAATTTATCTAATATGCAACAATTTGATATCAGTGGGAATTCTTTTATAGGTACATTACCATCATTATTGACATGGTCTAAAATACGAGGAATTAGTGTAAATTCTAATTTATTGTATGGACGTATTGATCAATTATTTGATAGTAAAAATACCTCATTTCTAGGTTCATTCGATGTATCGCGTAATTATTTTACTGGTACAATACCACGTTTTGCTGGTAAATTAATACAAGCAATTTATATTAATAATAATGAATTAACTGGAACGATTCCAAGTAATATTTTTGAAACAGCACCAACTTTTTCAATTTTTGCATCATCAATAAATTGTTTAATTGGTACAATACCAACAAGTATATGTGATTCAAAAAAATTATTACAAATTGAATTAGATGGATTACATTCATCATCATATTGTAAACAATCTTTAACAATTATGAATAAAAAAATTCCAAATGATGGTGTTACGGGCACAATACCATCATGTTTATTTACTTTTCCTAATTTACAAATATTACGAATGTCTGGTAATCAATTTACTGGTACATTACCATATAATATAACTTCGATTGCATCACCTAAATTAACAGAATTAGTATTATCATCCAATGCATTAAAAGGTACTATACCTTCATATATATGGGAATATTCTATGTTTAAAGAATTAGATTTATCATTTAATCATTTTAGTGGAATTATACCTCATAATATATCCTTTGGTACCCCGTTACCTGTTTCATCCATAACCGTATTATCTGCTGATTCACAAAGAGATAATTCATTGATATGTGATCAATTGTATAATACTAGTAATTGTAATACCGCGGATATGATTGATACAGTAATAACAAAGGGATACTATATAAGTGATTCTTCACAAACAGTTGGAAATACGACCAATACTACATCTTCATTTTCATTACATTTACAACGAAATCGTTTATCAGGTAGTATCCCATTCATAATAAATAATATGAGTAATGTAAATATTCTTAATGGGAATCTATTTAGTTGTAATATTGATCGATCAAACTTACCACATAGTGATCCTGAATATAACTCATATTCTTGTGGTTCTGATTCAATCAATACTGCTTATGAATGTTGGTTGACATTAACAGGTATTGTTTGTGTTGTAATCATATTGATATGGTTATTTTATAATAAACAATGGAATACATGGAAAGTGTTATTATATGATAATTGGTATAAGACAGGATTGTCCAATGATTGGTCTAACATCATGATGCAACGTACTACTAGTACTATGAACACAACAACATCATCAGAGGATAATATCAGTCATGTATCAATATGGTTACGTAGTATAATACAATTTATAACATTATCTAATTCATCATCATCATCATCATATTGTAAAGTAATTGAATCACTATTGATAGTATATATGATAGTATTGTTAATTATTATGATGATAATTAATATAATATTAAGTAAATATTATGGTACTTTTACATTTAAATATGCATGGATTATTAGTTCTACTTATTTTGAAGGTATATCACCTGCTATAATATTGTTAATAATGTTATGGTTATTTCTACTGTGTCAATTGTATATATATCAAATTATATGCTCTATTAGAGATAGTCTTTCGAAATATTTATTAACCTCTAATCACAGTAATATTAACGATAAACAAGGTGATGACACTAGTACAAGTGATCAAGATGCTACTACATCATCACTTTCAAGATCAGTATCACTTCGTTCATTAGGACGTGCATCATCACTGCGTTCACTAGTATCCCATATGAATATCTATGATAGTATTGATCATCAAACAAAATTACAATTAAAATCATTATTAATAGTTATTGCTAATATTCTATTAGTTATGACTATTAATATTGCATATGTTATCACACTTGCATCATCACATTATTCACCATCTATACAACTGATACTATCAATATTATTATCAATATTTAAAATGTTATGGTCACGTATTATTATTATTGAATTACGTAATCAATTTAGTGAAATTGCATTAGTTTCAATATCTATTTTTAATAATATTATTGCACCATATTTAGCAACATTATTAAGTAGTGTTGATTGTTTTTGGTATTTATTAACATTTCCACCATCATTACAATCGAATGTGAATATGATAGCATGTTCTGATGTAGCATTATGTTATGATAATAATTGTCATGTTATTACAGAATGTTCATCAGTAATAGATAGTGCATATAATACAGAAAGCATTGAATATACACCACCATATGTGTATAGTTATCAATGTAGTTCATCTGTATTAACAACATTTGCATATGTTTTTGTTTTTCGTTATTTGATAACATCATTTGGTATACCATTGAGAATATTAGTATTTAAATATTTTCAAAATAATTTATTACATTATTGTAAACATTGTAAATATAATAATAATAGCAATAGATGGATTTATCGTAAATTATTGGATGGAATTAATTTAATATTACCAGTATTATGGAGACCTTGTTATAATATGGAAGTATGTGAGGATAATGATAGTCAATCTACTTCTTCGGAGATTGACAGTAGAGTAGTTGATAATGATATTGTACTCTCAGAAATGTTTTCTGACTTACCACAACCCTTGTTGATAGTTAATCGTACACGATTAATCATTACTTTAGTCACTGATGGTGCTGCCTTGATGACATATGGTGTTTTAGTTCCACCATTAGCGTTTTTAATTGCATTATCTATGTTTGTGGAAGTGTGTTTCTTTGTCATGTCTATTGGTCGATTGTGTGACATAATTAGAAGTGTTAAGGATAATAATCATGTACTATTAGACAAGTTGAAACAGTCTATTCAACATACAATGGAATCGTTTGGTGATTGGACGAATTCATTCAAAGAAGGTATGAAAATAGTAATATTAGTATCCACGCTATTGTGGTCTTTTCTATTGATGGATACATTAGGTAGTGTAGTTGGATTCAAGGCATCATTGCCAATTGTGGTAGTCATGATTATATCTCCAGTTGTCTTTTGGTATTCTTTCAAGTGTTATAGAATAGGAATTGGATACTTTTACGAGGATAAGGATGTGAATAGAGATAATCGTACGGAAGAGGTGGAATTATCGGTATTATCAAATCCTGCAGTTCATGTAAGTGTTCTTGATTACCATTGTTTCTTCGTGTAATTCTATTATTATTTGTTGTGCAGGTTGCAAATCCAATTTTGACCAAATAGCTAGAAATATCTCATACGGTTCACCAATAGATGTAGTAATTAGAATGAATTTATCTGGAATTGGGAGTGTCTTCGCACATGCATGGCTACCTGTTGAACGAATTTGCGTATAGAATATGCCGCCATTGTCTCTTTTGTCCCAAAATGAAGTACTATCGATGGTAATTGATAAAATTAGAAAAAAGAAATCTTTGCATTGAAAACTTGTGATAATGTAGATATATATGTATTTTGTAAACGATTTAACAATTATCTTATTATTATGCAAATGATTAAAACTACATACCACATTGAACAATAACAACAATATGAATTAAACATCATCTTCAAATAACAATTTGTTAATTTTAACACCATATAAATCACTATCAAAATATTTCATCCAATCTTGTACTAATATTTCAATTTCTTTATTATTTTGTGAATATTTCATCATCATTTTCTTCATACGATCGTGCGTTGAACCCATTAAATGACAATATGCCCCCGCTTCTCGTAATCTTCCAATTTCATACATCTTTTGTATTACTTGATGAAATTCTTTCATTTCTTCATTCGTTGGATTTCTACCAGCTAATTTATTCTTAAATTCTTGATATTTTAATCTTTTCGCATTAATAATAATTTTATGATCATTATTCATTATATTATTACAATATAATTGTATTATATCTAATATTTCTTCATTATCTGTTAGATTCTCCCATTTACATATTGTATCGAATAAGGCTTGTGGTGCTTGTAATAATGAACATGGTATATTATTTAATTTATATTTTTCAATATAATCTAATCCAAATAATAAATAATGAAATAATTGTTCAAAGTCATTATATGTCAACAAACCATTCGGATAAAAATATGTTAAGAATCTATCAATTAATACTCGATCATATAATAATTGTTGTATCTTGATAAGATGTCGATCATCATCGGTTTCATTTATTAATCGTTCTTTTAAATCTTGACGAAATAAACTCCATATGGTATCCCTTTGCATATCAATAACGGAATGATTCTCTAGACTATGATCAATGGCAATGATTATGTCTTTACATGATGAGATGGTTATGATCTTCACAGTAGGAGTAGACGGAGTGGGTACTATGATAGGGATAGTATTGGCATCCGTTGCAATT
>JACCEA011849691.1_pt1 | contig 14112 bp, 22 predicted proteins | sample 7449851 | NCBI WGS metagenome assembly JACCEA01 (sample SAMN15323453, study PRJNA562643) | freshwater metagenome | isolation source: river surface water | place: USA:Blue River Watershed | collected 2017-08-18 | reverse complement strand
TGCACGTTCGAAAGCTACATTATCACCAGTAACGGCATCACCAGTGCATTCTATCGAATAAAGAGAGTTTCCTTTGAATGATGGAGTTTGGAATGCCTCCATTAAATTAACTATATCTATGAATTTCCTCATATACTATTTATACTATTATCAGCTTCCAATCATCACGAAGATGGTCATTGATAGAGAATGATCGAAGACACCATTCAGTATGATTATCCGAGACTGAATTCATGATAAAATCCATATCATGATAATTTTCGATATTATCATGATGAACGAGATGTTGTCCAATACGGAGAAACGCTCCGAACATATCCTTATGATAAAACGGGCGATCCTGTTTAATAGCTTCTGACAAATTCATATTAAATTCCTAATTAAGTAAATTTTTCATGTGATGATAAGGTATCATGTTTCAATTATTTGTCAACAAAAATTAGTATTTCTTCATCGAGAAGTTTGTAGTAATGAGATATAGAAAATAATTTACCGCCATATACCAGCATGTATTCAACTGCCGTTTCATAATCCTCGAACAATTCAACCTTATCATTCATGATACTGGGTTTGAATGGTTTTTTATCGCATTCCGATAACTGGTATGTTGTATCCTATTTGTTTTTAATGCCCATTTGATGACTTTATCACTTGGGTTTTTAATATCTGCCAGATTTAATACACTTTTTTTAATGGCCAGTTTCTGTAACTTTTCACTAGGATTATCAATAAATTTAATGACCCAAGGAGATTTCTTAATAGCCTCTAATTGAATTTTTTCACTTGGATTGTTTATAAATTGGATGGCACCCCCATTCTGTTGAACTGCTAGTCGTTGAAGTTCTTCATTTGGATTAGCGATATGCTGAATAGCGTAACCATCTTCTTTTCGAATAACTAACCTTAGAATTCTAAGTTTCATGTCGTTTGATTCTTCTAGGGAGTTCAGTATTTTTGGTAATAGAATAATTATGGCATAAGCCATAATTGATACAAAAATCGCAAATCCAAAAAAGTTTCCCATTTCTTTCGATATTATCAAAGTAACATTATGTCAAGAAATAATTTATAGAAATAATCAGGCTAATTATGATATTGTAATGACATGGATATAAATCAGGCAATCAAAGAAAAAAACATTGATTTTATTTCTAAATTCATAAAGGAATATGATCTTAAAATAGTTGATGGTCGATTAGTTCCTAATGGTAATACCTCAGTAATAAAAGAAATGGTTGTATTTTGGAATCAGAGACAACAGGCCAGAAAGATTCTATTGAATAGCTTATATGGAGCATTACTTAATGCTGCATTAAGATTCAGTGATGAGAGAATGGGGCAATCAACTACTCTTACTGGTAGAAAAATAACTCAACATATGAATGCTGCTATCAATATGCAAATCACTGGAGAATATGATTACAAGGGTTCAGGAATTGTATACTCTGATACTGACAGCCTCCAAGAAGATTCTATAATCAACACAAATTATGGAAATATGAGAATAGACGAAGCTTTTTATAATTGTTCTACAAAATATAACGTAGGAGATAAAGAATATTCATATGATGATAATTTAATGGTTATGTCATATAATCCAGAAACGGGTGATGCAGAGTTAATGCCTATTTCATATATATATCGCCACAAAGTATCTAAAAGCAGATGGGAAGTGGAAGATGAATTTGGAAATAAGGTAATAATAACTGAAGACCATTCGTTAATGGTAGAGAGAAATGGTATTTTATTAGAAGTTAAGCCAATAGATATATTACCAGATGATATACTTATCACATTGGTTACTAACAATCAGGTAGTTCGAGGAAAAATAAAATCAATCAAAAAAATAAATGATTTCGATAATGAATATGTGTATGATGTTGGTATAAATGGAGATACCCCATATTTTTTTGGAAATAATATTCTAGTCCATAATTCATCATATTTCTCTGTTCATGGTCATGAACCTATCATAAGTAGAGAACAAGTGATAGAGCGTTATGACGAGATAGCTAATAAAACCAATGAAACCTTCCCTGCCTTTATGAACTACACCTTTAACTGTAGTTTAGAAAAAGGTTCCATAATCAAGGCTGGTAGAGAACTTATAGCATCAAAGGGTCTTTTTATTAAAAAGAAGAAATATGCCGTTTTGATATTCGATCTAGAAGGGACTAGACAAGACACGAATGGTGAACATGGTAAACTTAAAGCTATGGGGCTTGATCTTAAGAGAGCGGATACTCCGAAATATATGCAAGAATTTCTCAAAGAGATTCTTATGGATATATTGACTAGGGAAGAGTCTGATTCCACAGAAGGTTATATCTTGGATAAAATATCTAAATTCAGAACCGAGTTTAGAAAAATGAAACATTGGGACATGGGATCACCAAAAAAGGTTTCTAAATTATCATTCTATAAAGATGTTAAAAGCAAACTAGAAAATAATACTATTGATAAAGCTGCTTTCCGTGTCAAGGGCAAAAAGCCGCCGATACCCGGACATGTTGCCGCATCGATTAATTGGAATAAATTATTGGAATTGGTAGATGATAGACAATCAATGAAAATACTGGATGGCTCAAGAATTGTAGTTTGTAAGCTTGTCCCGAATTCATTGAATATGACATCAGTTGCCTATCCAATGGATGAGCCTCATTTAGCAGAATGGTTTAAGGAATTACCATTTGATATAAATGCAATGGAAGAAGTAATTATAGACAAGAAGATAAGAAATCTGTTAGGTGTAATGAATTGGGATTTACACAAAACCAAAGAAAATGAATTAATAGACTTATTGGATTTTTAAAATGAATGTATCAATGACTGAATTAAGGAAGAGACTTGGATATTATCTTTCTTTAGTTGAAAATGATAAAACAACCATAACCATAACAAAATATGGTAAGCCTGTAGCTGTATTAATTCCGTATGATGAATATGAGAGGTTAAAGTGAGAGATTTTTTTATTGATATAATAAATCAGATAGCAATCGATGGAATAGAAACCATGATAATGCTGCCTGATAAAAGTGGAAACATTATCATTTCAGCGAATGATTCTGAAAATTTATATGTAGACGCTTTATCCAAAAAAACCATTCCCGAAATAACTGGGAAAATAGGAATTAATGATATCAAAGTCCTTAAAGGATTATTTTCATCACCTTCATTTCAATCAGGAGAGATGACGTTTTCTCACAGAGAAATAAACGGAAAGACATATCCAGAGAGTATCATATTCAAATCAGGCAGAACGTCTGCTTCTTTCAGATTGATGAACAAGGATGTTGTTAAAGATGTTGATAAAAAAGTTATACCTTGGGATTTAGAAATAAATCTTTTACCAAATAAGATAGTTGAATTCGATCAATTATCAAGATTGTATAAAGATATAAACAAATATTTCAAAATACGATCAGAAGATGATTGTTTAATGGTTGATTTTGGGGTTAATTCATCATCTACTCATTCTGGAACAATGGTCTTACATGAGGGAATTCCTTCTCCACTATTGGGAGAAAGTGAGTTTATCATAGATCGATTTATTTCAATTCTTAAAAAGTCACAAAATCCCGTCTTGAAGATCAATACGAGAGGGATTTTAGGAGTATCTGTTGAAACAGAATTTGCTTCATATGATTATCTATTAAGAAAGAAATTATAAGATTTTCGCTCGTAGTTTTATATTTAAGGAGGTGACTTTTATTGTCTTCGGGCATAGAGCGAGAATGAAAAGACGGGATAATTATTCCGTCTTTTTACTTTAATAAATACGGTTATAACTAAGGAGATAATGATGAAATTACCATTTAAATGGGTTCCTGCATCATGGGGATTAAAGGGAAAAGCATATGATTTAGCGGAGGCATATTATTTATATGATGGATATGACCTTGAGGTGCGAATAGCAGAGATAGAATTATCAGGTTCTGATTTGGAGTTACGATTAATTGATTTGAAATTGGAATATGGGATTATTACTGAGTCACAAGCTAAGCGGGCGAGAATTAGAGTTTTATATTCTGGTAACACTCAAGAAGCAGAATTAATCAATATTGATATCCAAGAAGGTCTCATTTCAAAAAACGATGGCGATAAAAAGATTGCAAATTTATTAGAAGAACCATGGGTTGGTATTATTTCAAATGGATTTGATTCCTCAAATGGACCCAATGGCTTATATTTTGAATTTGATTGGAATGATCATTGGATTACGCTATTGAAAGAACATGGATATAGTGGAAAAAACGATGAAATAATTATGGAAAAATGGTTTAGAGATGTATGTGTTAACGAAGCGTCAGAAGGGATGAATTTATTCAATAATATGCAAACAATCAAGGTTTAATATTGTCATTTATAATCGATTAGTAGTATATAAAGCTATGAAATTCATTATTGTTGATGCGGCAAGCTTATTCCATAGATCATTCCATGTTGTCCATGGTGATGCATATACAAAAGCGGGAATGGCTTTGCATATTATATTTAACTCATTGAGTAAGGTCTTCAGGAAGTTTAATGGAGACCATGTTGTCATGTGTGATGAAGGGAAATCATGGAGATATGATTTTTTTCCTCAATATAAATCAAACAGGAAATTACTTAAGGAAAATCGTTCTGAAATTGAAAAAGAAGAGCATGATGCATTCTTTGAAGTTTTAAAAGACTTTATGGAGTTTATGAAGGAAAAAACCAGATCAACAGTATTACGTTCACCAATTACTGAAGCAGATGATCTCATAGCTCGATTCATTGAGCTTCATCCTAATGATGAACACATCATCATTTCAGGAGACTCTGATATGATACAGTTAATAGATGATAACGTAACAATTTATAATGGCGTTTCTGATCTCGTCTATACTAAAGATGGTGTTTTTAATGATAAAGACGAACCTATGTTATTTTCAATAAAACCTCAAGATGGTAAGATAAGAGTAGGTGACACATTATCGAATGAGTTAAAAAAAAGAAATACTAAAATTAAAGAAGAAATTAAAGAACTTAATTCCGAAATAGAAGCCGTTTTGAAGATTACTAAATCGACTAAAAAAGACTATGATCAATCAGAGAAAAATACGATTGATGAAGTTAATAAAAAGCGCATTTGGGAAGAAGCTGAAGGAGTATATTCTAGAAAGAAAATAGAATTAATGAAACTCAAATCTGATCTTGATGCTCCATTGTCTCATAAAATTCCCAAAAATTGGCATAAGTTATCATTATTCATAAAATGTATTCGAGGCGATAAAAGTGATAGTATATTCTCAGCTTATCCCGGAGTTCGTTATGAGGGGACTAGTAAGAAGATTGGTATAATACAGGCGTGGGATGACATGGTTGATAAAGGTTTTAACTGGAATAATTTCATGTTACAGACTTGGGAAAAGCTATTGCCTGATGGTAGTATAAAATCAGTTGAAGTTGGTGATGAGTATCAATTTAATAGGCTACTGATAGATTTAAAAGAGCAGCCTGATTATGTAAAAGAAAGTATGGATGAGGCTATAATTGAATCTATTCAGAAAAAGCCTGTTGGAATGGTTGGTATTCATTTTCTTCAATTCTGTGGAAGATATGATTTAAAGAGAGTAGCTGATAGAGCAAAAGACCATATTGAATATCTAGGAGCTAGTTATAAATGATTGAAAATATTCAACAGTTTATTGAGAGAGTTCATTCTATGACTAAGAATAGGTCAAGAGAAATACGTATGACTTACGAAGAAGCTAATTTGTTATTAGCAGATATTGCAAAATTATTAAGTATAAAAATTGAAGAAAATCAGAAGGATGACCCATTAAAGATAATTGGCAGTCCGTTATCATCTAGAAATCAGGACTGATTATGATAGAAAGTATTTCGTCAGATAGTGAAGAAGAGCAGAGATTAGCAGTTCAACAAACTGGATGGGCTATTCTACATATCAATAATCCAAATGAAGAACTCATGAAAATTGCTTGTTTTAGTGCAAAATTACAAATGATAAGTGTTGATGAATGTATTAATTTCAGGAGAACCAAATACGCCGTGACAAGCAAAGAAATTGTAACCATGTGCAAATTCATTAAAGATAATAGACATGATGAAACATATTATGTATCAAATAATGATATAATTAATATGTTTGAAGATTATGAAGAAGCACTTTCGTATAAATTAATTAATGGTGGTGAGTTATTTCACATCTCACATTTTTATAAATTACTTGAAAAAAATATATTAGTGAGTTTTTGATTTAATTTTCTTTGATATTTCTTCAATGGTATCTTTTATTTTATTGATCTTGAGACATTTAGCTACCACCTCAACATCAAATACTTTTGGCTTATCAATATTTCTAGTATTAAATAGCCAATTGTCAATATTAACGAGAGGGGATATTTCATCGATTATAGATTTTATATTTGGAACAATTCTATCATTGAATGATATTTCAACAAACACAATGTAATATCCCCTTTGATCAGGAGCAGGAGAAACATTGGAATCTATAATTGAAACTGGACTCTTTTGAACGAACCTATTTAAATCCTTGGCGGCTTCGAAATCATTTACGTAAAATCCGATAACAATCGCAGTTTGATCAATCTTAGAATCATATTCATCAATGGTTATTAGGGGCTGAACCATATCATCTAAATCTCCTGCCCACATTCCTTCTCGTAAAATCTTATTGGCCATTTTCTTCTCCGTTAGAAAATCCGTCATCAAATTCGTCATTACCATCAGATATACCTGTTTCATTGGTCATACCTTCATCTTGAGCAGATTGAACATCTTCTACATCAATATCTTCACCATAGACATCAAGTTCTGCTGCATTCATATCACTGATTAAACGGGTTGGTATGGATATATTAACATTCCAGAAATTAGGGCTTTCTGGTTCAGAACCATCATCATTCTTTACATTGATCTTGTCATAGTTAACTCTTATACCATGTTTTAATAAACGATGTGCGCCTTTTGAATCTGGCATCTTATCAATAGGATATTGTAGAGTAAATTCAAACCAATACCTCTTAACTCTGGGACCATCAACAACCTCTCCTATCTTCCAATTTTCAAATACATATATATCAAATGAATCTAAAATATCTTCCATCTGTATCAGAATATCTAACAAATGAGGAGTGTCGTTTATTTTTTGAATGTCTATAGCCATGATATTATTTATGATAAGTCTCCATATAGTCTCCAAATATTCTGTGCCACCTTTCTTAATGTGATAACAGAAAATTGACCTGAAGTTGAATACAAACTACCTTTAGATTGAACGGTAACACCAACATCAGGAGCCACAGTTACTAATGCAGTCCCTATTTGATGTATTTCAATAAAACTTCCTATAGGAATTTCATACATCGTGTTGTCTGGAACCGTTAGAGTTGCAGTAGTTCCATTATTCATTTCAACAACAGCATTTGCATCATTATCATTAATAGTATGCGAAGCAATATATGATCTAATCACCGGGGTAACTGCATTAGAGAATACTAGAGCATTACCTAAATCGTTAACTCTCAGGTATTTTCCTTGGCTTCCTGACATTGATCCGGGAAAATCCGCTAGTTGGGTAATAGTTCCTGTTCCTGATCTCACATACCTATTATCAGAAAACCCCTTTGAAACAAGAGAATTACTATCAGCCTGATCTATATTTCTAGTTTCAAATTCGGTGCTAGATAATTTTACTATTACTCCATATGAGCTTACGATATTGGATATTCCACTTAATGAGGTAGATATTGGTTGATACCTAGCATCTGACATACTTTTTGTTAAAATATTGTTTTCATTGGATAATCCTATAGGTCGTTTAGAGAAAGTATTATCTCCTATTTGTTCAACTAATCCTAAACTGGTTGATATATCAGAAAGACCGTCTAATCTTGTGTTTTTTTCTTGAGGAATATAAGTCAATGCATTACTAACATCATCACTCGTTAATGTTATTTCACCTTCTCTGTTATTGAAAGATTGAACCAAGTCAGTATGGGTATGATTTAAAGCAGAGTAAAGAGTGGATGCAGATTGTTTATCCAGAATATCGGTATTATTTACTGATCCTATTATTTTTTTAGTATATCCATCTGGTGAATTTTGATATATGATACCATTAGTGTTGTCTAATTGGGAAATAGATTTCAATTTTTCACTGGTTACCGAGGATGTTATCCAATTCGATCCATTAAAATATAAGAATTCTTCTTGGCTTATATCATATACCATCCAACCGATTTTAGGAGAAAAATGGTTCCATTGTCCGCCTGAAAACGTTGCTATACTGAGTGGATTGGTGTTTTCTATATTTGAACAGATGTAAACTGAACCTTCGATTGGGTTTATTGGTTTAGTATCTATAATTCCCAATGATACTGCTTGACATAACGTAGATACTTTAAGGAAGTTGGCATCTACGTCATTATTCCAGTTATCTTCGCCTAAGGCGAAAAAGGCCTTTAAATTAATATTTGGTAAAATTCTCGACATATATATATTTATGAAATATGGGATATTATAAAACTATGTGGTAAAATCCCCTGTATTTTTCGACAGGGGATTTCAAGAATTCATTCTCCGTATAGGTTTAATACTGCTTCAATAACAGGATGTCTTTCTACATCTTTTTTATTAAAATGAGCTAATGCTATACCATTAACTGGTCCAGTCAATCTTCTGAGAATATCTTTAAGACCGTTTTCTCCCATGCTTCTGTCATGCTGATTAACATCACCAGTTACGATCATTCTTGATCCTTCTCCGATTCTGGTCATTAACATTTTAACTTGGTCAGAAGTTGCATTTTGCATTTCGTCTCCAATAACAATAGTATCTTTGAAAGTTCGTCCTCTCATAAGTCCTAAGCTTGCCAATTCAATAACTTCATTTTCAAGCATGTGCTTAACTTGATTTACTGGATAAAATTCTTTGAATATGTCTAATACTGGAACACACCATGGAGCCAATTTTGCCATCAAATCGCCGGGTAGGGCACCAATATTTTCACCATTGGCAACCAGCGGTCTAGTTACAACAATCTTCTTAATAACTCCTGCTCTAAGTTGTTGTATAGCATATAATGTAGCTAAATATGTTTTACCACAACCGGCAGGGCCTGATGCTATAATAATATCGTTATTGTAATCTTCCAATAGATCAATATATATTTCCTGTGACAAATTTCTTGGTAATAGGGCTATTTTCTTTTTTTCAGATTGGTCGAAATTTAAAAATTCAACATTACGAGGATTCCTATCCTCTCTGGGGTTAGGACGGGTTGCACGTTTTGCGTTTCGCATTTGTCTTGCCACTTTATTCTCCGAATAAGTTAGAGGTTGAGTGAGCGCTCAAATTTATTTATCTATAATATCAGACCACATTTAAACCATACACTAAAAATTAATTTTTATCATAAATATACAACTTAGCCGAACATATATGGTAATAAGAAATACGGTATATCAATTTCAAAATAAATCCAAAGTGGCCAGACTAATGTTAAAAATGTTTGAGCCATAAGTGTTATGTTTGGTAGCATCATTGATAATGGAAGAGCTAATAACAAATAACCAGTGATCATATATGACAATATACCAGACCAAATCATTCCAATTCGTTTTGAAAATATATTGTATAATGTTATTATCACAAATGCTTGTAGAACAAAGAGTGATATCTTATTATTGAATAACAGTGCTAGTATGCTCAAATAGTCCATTATAATACCCAATGAGTGTTACAACGCGCCTCGTATAAGTCAGAGGCCCCCAACTCTACTAGACTATCGTTTTTGATCGATTTATAGGTCTTTCTGGCATCGCTATTACATACTGAACATGATGCTGTAAGTTTGGTGACATGATCCGCCATTGCCAATAATGATGCAGTTACTTTAAATGGATTTCCTTTCCAATCCATGTCTAATCCCGCTGCCATAATATCAACTCCACATGTTAGTAACATTTTGATATCATCTACAAAATTACCATCATATCTATCACCATCTAAGAATTGAATTTCATCAAAACAATATGGTCGTTGTGTTTCTCCAACTATAGCTATATCCTTCATCGATGAGAACGTGTATGCGGGGAGACATTCACCATCATGGGTAACTATTTCGTCTTCACTATATCTAGTATCATATTTTGGTTTAAAAATAACTGCATTATGAGTTAATGCTTCTTTCATTAATGAACTGGTTTTTCCAGCATACATACTTCCTACATATAGTTTCAACGTTCCGTATCGCACAGTATCTCCTTTATATCATACCAATTATTAACTCTTGTAAATGGGCCATTCTTATTTTTGTTATATTCATGATCTATCAAAAAAGTTCGATGTCCCAATTCTGCTCCCTTGATCGCATGCTCAATTGTATCTTCTACCCATATTGATGGTCCATATTGAGATAATGCGAATTCTTTTGAGGAATTGAAACCAACAACATGAACATCTTCAAAAGAAAAACCCATCAAATTAGCTATATTTTCAGCGCGGGATTTTGTCATGTGATCTTTATCGTCACATGCAGTTATAGCAACAAAGGTATATCCCATGTTTTTCAAATCGTTAATTGGTTTTGAACATTCCCTATACTCTTTGAATGTAGACATGGTATATTCACAATTATAAAATTCATCGATTAATTTCCTATAATCTTGATCAGTATGAAACATGGATTCAAACGTATAAGTCTTTTGTAATTGTCCTTTAATGATAGGTATATCTTTTTTAATTACCCACTCCTCAAATTGATGGGAGAAATCTAGTAAAACATTATCAACATCTGTAAGTATATATTTCATGATAACCTCGATAATTCCAATAAAGTCGCGCTCATGTTAATCTCTCTATCACATACAATACTATCCTTATACACACCATCTCTTATGATTAAGAGAGCATCATCCTGTTTATTACCATCTGATGACCATAAATCGAGATTCTTATACATAAATTTGAATATTTCAGGATATTCATCAATAACACTATGTGATATAATTATTTCTCTTGCTGCTCGATGATTTTTATTTTTAAATTCAATGGCCGCATCAACCAAAAAATCATATTCCTTGTTATTCTCGGTATATGGCATAAGAACACCATTTATAACTTTTTGTTGAATGCTACCGATACATTTACGAAGGTTGGGATATGTATTTTCAACAAATAGAGAAATAGTATCTATATCATAGGTTACGTTTTCTTTTTCCAAAATATCAACAATTCTAAGAACAAATTCATTTTGATTAAGAGCTTCAAATCTGAATTCCTGCAATCTACCAATGATAGCTGAATCGATTCTCTCTGGATAATTACACGTTAATATAAATCTTATGTTATCAACATTTTTTCCGATTTCTTCTCTGAGAAAACCTTGTGCCAATGATGATAATCTGTCGGCTTCCTCAAGAATAACATATTTTATCCCATGCTTATTAGAAAATTCTGGATACGTTGTAGTAAATCCTTCTATCTTTTGTTCAAGCTTATCGACTTGTCTTGTTTTAGATGCATTAAAGCGACATATGTCTTCATCAGGAACTTCTAATAAATTAAGTATAAGATGAACAAGTGCGGATTTACCTAAACCAGTCTTACCTGAAAGTAATAAATGAGGGACGCCACCATCATTTACCCATTCTATTATTTTATTTTTCATATCTTGATCTTTCCAGACATATTCTTCAATTGTCTTAGGAAGATGTTTTTCATACCAAATATCTACTGCCATATTTTTAATATACTAGATCAACTCTGATAAATACAATAATTAATATGAGGTTTTAATTATGATTAGATCACACCGTGGCGAAATGATAGATATGTCAGCTTTGATGACTAGTAATATTGACACTATTGCGGTAGGTAATGCAACAATGAATGCGCGTGGAGATATTGTCAATAAACGTGGTGAAGTGATAAAGTCGAGATCAGAAATTGTTCAGGATTATTATCAATCACCTAATGCAGTTAAGGAATCAGTTTCTCTTAATGATATTGTTGGAGAATTAAGTAGCATAGAAATTGAAAAACCAAAAGCTACCAAGCGTAAAATAGTCGATAAAGATTAACGTAAGAATTCTTTATAGTCCAGCTTATGTCTTAGAGGATCGATCTTGTGAATTCCAATTTTGTTTAATACTAAACTGGCCACACTCGATCCTCTACCAACTCCCCATACTATATTTTCTTCTCTCATTCTATCCACTATAAACAATAAAGTTTTTAGCATTATGTAAAGGTTTCTTTTTTTGAATTCAAGTAATTCATCATTAACCCTTAATATTTCCTCGTCGGAATTACATCTATCATAACATAATTTTTCTATGTCTATATTATAATATTCTTCTGGTATTGCCCATTGTTCTTGTCTATCTTGATGTAAGATAGATTCTGGTTCTTCAATTATAAATTCATCCTTGCTGAATGTCTCACAAAATTTCACATATCGATTATATTGTTCATCATTAACTATCGCTTGTATATCTTTACCTTTTAACCATACATCAATTAGTTCATCAGAGGTTATATTAATTCTCCCAAAATCATCGACTATCATTTTATAACCTTTGGTTTAAAATTTGGACGAATAATATTAGTAGGAGGGGGAGTGTTGGTTGAATTATTGATTAACTCATCATATAACGGTGCCCATGCCGGTCTTATTGTCAAATCTGATTTTTCAGTAGGAGTAAAATCAATCATTGACATATCATCTCTTTTCCACCAAGGTTTATCAAACCAATTTTTACCGGGCATCCATTCACTCATTTCAGGAAGATCATGAGTCAAATCTCCATAAAAAGTATTGATATAATTTCTAGACTCGGTTGACGTGATCACTATTTCTGATACAAAACCCGTCTCGTTTAGAAATGCTTCTAGTTTGGACTGGAATAATGAAGCAAGATGAAAATCCACCGGTAACATAGGAGTAATCATTAAGTTGTTATCAAACCGTAAACCATCCTCGGTCAAAAAGGCCGAAATTCCGGCTTCATTGGAACATTCGCATATTATAGAACGGTAAACTACTTCTTCTATCCATGTTTCGAATTTTTGGAGATTATCAAATAGTTGCATTTCGAGAATATCTACTGCTATTACCATTTCAATAGTTGATGGATATAAAGTCTCTTCAATCAATCGAGTCACTAACACGTCTATTTTCACCTCAAGTTTATTAAGAGGCATATCGTCTTCAATTGTAATTTCTGTCATTATTCATCCTTCGGCGTTGATGGAGTTTGACTTCTTAGCATTCTACCCCCATCATATTTCTTTTTGGTTGTTGTAGTATCTTTTACACTAACCTTTATATTATTGTCACTAATATTTCTAATTGCTGGTTGAGATTTTATTAATTGCTCCATTTGACTTTTATTTTGTCTTTCTGACAACTCAAAATTAATCTGGTCACGTAAGTTCGTTAACTGTGTTCTTAATCCATCTGAGTGTGAATATGTATTAGCCCAATTCAATTTTGTGCATATATCATTTAGTCTTTTTAATAGTTCATCATCTGATAATTTACTTAGCATACAATTATTTATATATACAATAAATACTTCATGAGAAAATATATAGACATCATCAATCTAATGGAAGCCTATTCAAGAGACAAAACACTATCTGTCTATCAAAATCAATTAGAAAAACGAGTTAAAACTGATCATTCAGGAACTACTCCTGAGATTGTCATATCTAAGTTGGAACAGGCTGATCCTAGTATGAAGAAAGCCTATGTTTTACCACTCCTTAAATGGTATTTGGAAGGCTCTATGAGATACTTGGAAGACGCCTCAAAAGCAACTTCTGGTCTTACTTTATATGGAAAGTTCAGAAACAGAAATCTACCACAATTGAATACATTATCGTTTAGTGAGTTCCTTGATCTATCTGATGAATTATCCGATACAAAATCCAGTAGAGAACTTGATAAAGAAGAGGAATTGGAATTTTATAGAACAGATCAAGCAGAGATTTTCTATGAAGATAATCAGTATAAGATAATTATTCCAAAAACAGAGGAAGCAGCTATCTATTTTGGTAGGGGGACTAGATGGTGCACGTCTGCTGATAATGATA
>JACCEA010138474.1_pt1 | contig 14116 bp, 10 predicted proteins | sample 7449851 | NCBI WGS metagenome assembly JACCEA01 (sample SAMN15323453, study PRJNA562643) | freshwater metagenome | isolation source: river surface water | place: USA:Blue River Watershed | collected 2017-08-18 | reverse complement strand
TGTCTGCAGGTGAGCAATCTCAATCTGTACTATGGTGCGGCACACTCGCTGACCGACATCAACCTGAGCATTCCGAGCCAGCGTGTAACGGCTTTCATCGGCCCCAGTGGCTGTGGCAAATCCAGTCTGTTGCGCTGCTTCAATCGTATGAATGATCTGGTGGAGAACTGCTCGATCAAAGGCAGCATCACGTTGGATGGCGAGGATATCTATCATCGCTCCGTGGACGTGGCCGACCTGCGTCGCCGCGTCGGTATGGTGTTCCAGAAACCGAACCCCTTCCCGAAATCCATCTATGAAAATGTCGCCTATGGTCTGCGCATTCAGGGCGTCAACAAGAAGCGCGTGCTGGATGAGAGTGTGGAAAAATCACTGAAAGCAGCGGCGTTGTGGGAGGAGGTGAAGGACCGCCTGCACGAGAGCGCGCTGGGTCTGTCCGGCGGTCAGCAGCAGCGTCTGGTCATTGCCAGAACGGTGGCTGTGGAGCCGGAAGTCCTGCTGCTTGACGAACCGGCTTCTGCGCTCGATCCGATCTCGACACTGAAGATCGAGGAGTTGATCAATGAGCTCAAGGATCGTTACACCATTATCATCGTGACGCACAACATGCAGCAGGCTGCTCGGGTGTCGGATTTCACCGCGTTCATGTACATGGGCAAGCTGATCGAGTTCGACACTGCGGACAACATCTTTACCAATCCGGCTCAGAAGCAGACGGAAGATTACATTACCGGTCGTTACGGCTGAGGACTACTCAGACGCGCAGGCATTCCCATATAGTGATTGTTCCGAGGCAGGAACCCGATTATGAAACAAGACGCAACGCTCCACAGTCACCACATTTCCAGGCAGTTCAACTCTGATCTCGAAGAGATCAAGAACAACATGCTGGAGATGGGCGGCATGGTCGAGAAGCAACTCACCGATGCCATCGAAGCCATCATCAGTGCCGATAGTGGTCTCGGGCAGCTGGTAGGCGAGGACGATGCCTCCATCAATGCCATGGAGGTGAAAATTGACGAAGAGTGCAACCGCATTCTGGTGCGTCGGCAGCCGGCTGCCAGCGATCTGCGTCTGGTGCTGTCGATTATCAAGACGGTCAACGATCTGGAACGTATCGGTGACGAATCAGCGAAGATTGCCCGACTCGCCATCGAGCTGACTGAGCAGGGCGATTCTTCCAAAGGATATGTTGAAATTCGTCATATCGGGGAGCGCGTGCGCAAGATGGTGCATATGGCCCTGGACGCTTTTGCCCGCTACGACGTCGATGCCGCGCTCGCCGTGGCCAGAGAAGATGTCAGCGTGGACATGGAATACAGCAGTGCAATGCGTGAGATGATCACCTACATGATTGAAGACCCGCGCAGCATTACGCGCGTCCTCAATGTCGTGTGGGCGTTGCGCTCACTGGAGCGCGTTGGCGACCACGCCAAGAATATCGCGGAGCATGTCATTTATCTCGTCAAGGGTACCGACGTTCGCCATCTGGGACTTTCGGGTCTCGAAGAACAGGTCAAGAGCGAATAGACCTGCCTGCCAAGCGCCGGTCGGTTGTGACGGCGCTTTTCGTGTATCACTTCTGTAATAAAAAATTCGCATTACTGTCACAATGTCACCGAATTGTCATAAATAAGTGGGGCTTCACCGTTTCAGGTGGGTAACCTCACCCATTGATTTCGGCCGGATACAAATCCAACCCGCCGCAGTGAAAGTAAATCGCATTGCGAAAGCGCTCTCTGTTACGAAATCCACACGCCTTTCGTTTGATGCGTTGTAAGCGCTCAATAAACCCCATCTAAAAATTGTGCACCGACTGCAGTAATGTGGCCTCGTATTTTTCTTCGAGGACACTCACATGACATTAACCAAAAAGCAGTCGTTTTATTTGTCGCTGATTCAGAGCGCTGAACAAAATAAACAATCAATCCGTCAGGTCGCTGAGCAAAACAATATTGAGCCTCAGCGATTGTATGCGGCGGTTAAAACGCTACGTCACAAAGGCGCGTTATCAGCGCCGCAGAGGCGCAGCAAGTTTGCAAAACTGTCATTGCCGACGGTGATGCCCGACTCACGCATTGAGCTTAAAACACTGCTGCCCAACGGGCAAACACTGTGGCTGAATGTGGCCGAGTCTCAGTTGCCAGCGGTGCTGCGAGCGCTCAGCGCATGAGAGAGCGACACTGGCCTGTCGACCAGGTGTATATTTACCTGCAGCCGGTCGACTTTCGCAAAAGCATTAACGGTCTGTCGGCGCTGGTTGAGCTGGAGATGTCGCTCGATCCGTTTATGCCAGCGCTGTTTGTGTTTTGTAATCGCCAGCGTGACAAGGTCAAGCTGTTGTACTGGGAGCGAAACGGCTTTGTGCTGTGGTACAAACGCCTGGAGAAGCAGCGCTTCTGTTGGCCGTCGGCTCGCGGTAACGATGTGCGTCAGCTCAATGCGCAGCTGTTATCCTGGCTGCTCGATGGTGTGGATATTGAGCGGATCAACCCCCATCAATCGCTGCACTTTGGCTCACAATTAAGTGGCATTTAGTCAATAAAATCAGTGAGTAAGTTATCCTTCTGAGGTATAATGCGCGGCATGAAAAACGCCGCCAACTCACTGGAAAGCCTCAGCAAAGCTGAGCTGATTAACGCCATCAAAGAGCGCGATAATCTTATCGATCTATTACACGAAAAGCTCAGGTTGCTTGGCGCAAAAACCTACGGCGCCCGCTCAGAGCAGCGCAGCAACGACCCTCAGGCGGATCTGTTTAATGAAGCTGACGCACTGGTTCAAGATGCTGATGAAAACGATCTTGAAGCCGGCAGCGTCAGCACCGATCCAGCAGCCGGCACCGAAACCATCACCTATGAGCGTCGCAAGCGCCCTGATCGAAAACCATTGCCCGAAGCTCTGCCGCGCGTAGAGATCGAGCTGGATATCCCTGAATCGGATAAAGTGTGCAGCTGCGGCTGCCAGAAAAACCGCATCGGTTCTCAAAGCAATGAACAACTGGAGATCATCCCTGCCAAACTGTTTGTGGCCCGTTACCTTCGCCACAAATACGCTTGTCCAAAGTGTGAGGATGGCGTACAGATCGCAGAACAACGACCGGCGATGATCCCCAAGAGTAATGCCGGTCCGGGGCTGTTGGCCTACGTGGTGACCGCCAAGTACCAGGATGCCTTGCCGCTGTACCGGCAGGAGAACATCTTCGAGCGCTATGGTGTGCAACTGCCCCGGCAGACGCTGGCTAACTGGGTTATCAAATGCTCACAGGGACTCGACCCACTGCTTGAGCAGATGGAGCGATCCATGCGCTCAGCGCCGGTGATCCTGATGGATGAGACCGCCGTGCAGGTTAACAAAGAGGATGGCAAAGCGCCGGGCAGCCAATCGTTTATGTGGATCCGCCGCGCTCTGGCACCACCGGACGATAACAACCGCCATGGCAAAGACATCACCCTGTATCACTACAGTCGCAGCCGCAGCAGCGAGGTGGCCGCTGAGCTATTGAAAGACTATCACGGCGCCTTGATGAGTGATGCGTATGCCGGTTATAACCGTGTGGCCCGTGCACAGCAGCTGACTCACGCTCAGTGCTGGGCACATGCACGGCGCAAATTTGTGGATGCTGAAAAGTCATTGCCCAAAGGCAAAAAGAGTCCGGCGATCACCGCAATCTTAAATGAGATCGCCAAGCTGTACGCCATAGAAAAACAAATTAAAACGCTTGATGCTGAACAAAAGCAGCAGCAACGCACACAACTGGGGGCGCCAATTCTGGATAAACTGCACCGGAGTCTGCTGAAAAAAGCCAACGAGGTGTTGCCCAAAAGTGCATTGGGTGAGGCGGTCAACTACACCCTGAAATGTTGGAGCGGCCTGACCCAGTATCTGAGCAACGGGCATATCCCGATTGACAACAACGGCGCTGAGAACGGCATCCGCCCGTTTGTGATCGGACGCAAGAACTGGATGTTCTGTGACACAGTCAACGGCGCACATGCCAGCGCCAGGTTATACTCGGTTATCGAAACTGCAAAAGCCAATGGACTGGAACCGTATCAATATCTGCGGCATCTGTTTACCGAGTTGCCCAAAGCAAAAACTGACGCTGAGGTTGAAAAGTTATTGCCTTGGCAGATTGATCCGCTGGCGTTAGAGTGACCTGTGGTTTATTGATCGTTTATAATGCTACCTTTTTTTGTTAGGTTTAGTATTATGAGTTTTTATTGTTTGTGTTGCACGTAATCAGGAGCGAATCATGTCATCATTCAGCCGTCGCAGTTTACTTAAAGCCTTTGCAATAGGAGGCGCGACAGCTGCTGTCAGCCCGCTGGCCAGATTCGCCAGTGCCCAGGCGATGGAACGTGCCATGCCCACTGGCAAGCTGGCGAGCAATTTCCATATCCACAATGACATGCCCTGGGCCCTGGAAGCCAGGCGTTCGGCGCTGGGCCTGGCACCTATTACGCCGCAATCAGCTTTCTTTGTCCGCAATAACCTGCCTACGCCCGATGAGTCGATCATTGCCAATCGTGATGCCTGGTCGATCGAGGTGGCAGGTGTGGCCAACACAGGGCGAATCACACTGGCTGAATTAAAAACCTTGCCGGTTCGGATGGAGGCAGCAGTGCTGCAATGTTCCGGCAATGGCCGCGCCCTTTTCCCGCATGAATCATCGGGTTCGCAATGGGCGACCGGGGCGGCTGGCTGTGCTATCTGGACGGGCGTGCGGGTCAGTGATGTGATTGAACACTTTGGGGGCGCAGCTGCGGATGAACTGGCTTTTCTGACCGCGACCGGCTCAGAAGAGTTACCTGACGGCGTTGATCCATCCCAGGTAGTAGTCGAGCGTTCCGTGCCCAAAGCAAAGGGTTTGCAGGACTGCATGCTGGTCTGGGAAATGAACGGGGCACCTCTGCCATTGGTGCATGGTGGCCCGGTACGGATGCTGGTGCCAGGGTATTTTGGTGTGAACAACGTGAAGTGGGTCAAGCGCATCGCATTAACGGAAGAAGAGTCGGGTGCTTCCATTCAGGTTTCCGGTTACCGTTTCCGTGATATCGGGGAGTCCGGCCGTCCGGAACACCCCTCCATGTACCGCATGCCGGTGAAGTCCTGGCTGAATGGTCCGGGCGCGGATGACATGCCGGTATTGAAAGGCCAGGCAACGCTCTATGGTGTAGCGTTCTCCGGGGAGCGTGGCATCGATAAGGTGGAAGTGTCTGTGGATGAGGGGCAGAACTGGCAGGAGGCCGAGCTGATTGGCCCTGATCTGGGACCCAATGCCTGGCGCAGTTTCGTTCTGCCCGTGGAGCTGGGTACCGGACGACACCGGTTTGTAACACGGGCGACAGATACGGCCGGTGATACGCAGCCTCGCGATGCCATACCCAATCATCGGGGCTATGGTCACAACGGCTGGTATGATCATGGCCTGGAAATCAACGTCGTGGAGCAACTCCCGGCATCCACGGCGACAAACTCTCCCGATGCTGCCTCGTCCACAACATCCGCAGCGGCTGCAGCAGGAGCTGCAACTTCCGGAGCCTCTCGCTCACTGTCTGCCGAAGCAATGGCCGGGAAGGACATTTTTCTCAGTCAGGTGCAACCCGGTTGCGGCGTCTGTCACACCCTGGCGGATGCTGGCACGGCTGGCGCTATTGGGCCTGATCTGGATACCTTGAGGCCTTCAGTTGACCAGGTCATGAGAGCAGTCAGGCAAGGAGTAGGTGCCATGCCGGCTTTTGGTGCCCAGTTAAGTGAAACCGAGATGCGTGCCCTGTCTGCCTATGTGGCAGAAGCAGCGGCAGGATAAGGTTAGGACTGGCGCGCATATCCAGCGGTTCAGTGGCCAGCCAGATCTGATCAATACGGATCACTGTAACAGCTCTCGCAACAACGCTAGGCATCGCTCCATCTGTGAGAGCGGCAAACTGATGTTGATGCTCTGATGGCGATACGGAATCTCCATCCGGATTGATTCACTGTCAACGCCTTGTCTGGCACTTGATACGGACGAGGCCTGACCAGGCATTGGCAGTGCGACAAAGCCTGGTGTCGTGTCAGTCGTGTTGTTCGTAACCGCTCAATAAACCCCATCTAAAAATTGTGCACCGACTGCAGTAATGTGGCCTCGTATTTTTCTTCGAGGATACTCACATGACATTAACCAAAAAGCAGTCGTTTTATTTGTCGCTGATCCAGAGCGCTGAACAAAATAAACAATCAATCCGTCAGGTCGCTGAGCAAAATAATGTTGAACCTCAGCGATTGTATGCGGCGGTTAAAACGCTACGTCACAAAGGCGCGTTATCAACGCCAGAGAAGCGCAGCAATTTTGCAAAGCTGTCATTGCCAGCGGTGATGCCCGACTCACGCATTGAGCTTAAAACACTGCTGCCCAACGGGCAAGCGCTGTGGCTGAATGTAGCCGAGTCCCAGTTGCCAGCGGTGCTGCGAGCGCTCAGCGCATGAGAGAGCGGCACTGGCCAGTCGATCAGGTGTATGTGTATCTGCAGCCGGTCGACTTTCGCAAAAGCATTAACGGACTGTCGGCGCTGGTTGAGCTGGAGATGTCGCTCGATCCATTTATGCCAGCGCTGTTTGTGTTTTGCAATCGCCAGCGTGACAAGGTCAAGCTGCTTTACTGGGAGCGAAACGGCTTTGTGCTGTGGTACAAGCGCCTGGAGAAGCAGCGCTTTTGTTGGCCATCGGCACGTGGCAACGATGTGCGTCAGCTCAATGCGCAGCTGTTATCCTGGCTGCTCGATGGGGTAGATATTGAGCGAATCAAACCCCATCAATCGCTGCATTTTGGTTCGCAATTAGGCGGCATTTAATCAATAAAATCAGTGAGTAAGTTGTCCTTCTGAGGTATAATGCGCGGCATGAAAAACGCCGCCAACTCACTGGAAAACCTCAGCAATGCTGAGCTGATTAACGCCCTGCAGGCGGCACAGGATGCGTTGCGTGAACGCGATAATATCATTCATATTTTGCATGAAAAGCTCAGACTGATTGGCGCAAAAACCTACGGCGTACGCTCAGAGCAGCGCAGCAACGACCCGCAGTCGGATCTGTTTAACGAGGCCGAGCAGATTGGCCACGCTGAAGATGATAACAGTCTTGAAGCAGGCAGCATCATCGTTGACGACTCAGCGACAGCAACCGATGAACAATCCGAAACGATTACCTACACGCGCCGCAAGCGCCCGGGTCGCAAACCGCTGCCTGAGTCACTGCCGCGTGTCGAGATCGAACTGGACATCCCTCAGGCCGACAAAGTATGCGGCTGTGGCTGTCAGAAAAAACACATCGGCTCTGACAGCAACGAACAACTGGAGATCATCCCGCAGAAAATGTTTGTAGCGCGCTACCTGCGTCACAAGTATGTCTGCCCACAGTGCGAAGACGGTGTACAGATCGCCCCGCCACAGCCGACGATGATCCCCAAAAGCAACGCCGGTCCTGGTCTTCTGGCTTACGTTGTCACTGCCAAATACCAGGATGCACTGCCACTATACCGGCAGGAGAAAATCTTTAGCCGCTATGGCGTGGAGTTGACGCGTCAAACGCTGGCCAACTGGATCATCAAATGTTCACAGGCGCTTGATCCACTGCTCAACCTGTTTGAGCAAGCCATGCGGCAGGCGCCTGTCATCCTGATGGATGAAACCACGGTACAGGTCAACAAAGAGGACGGCAAAGCGGCCAGCAGTAAATCGTTTATGTGGATCCGTCGCGCTCTGGCGCCACCCGATGATGGCAATCGTCACGGCAAAGACATTACGCTGTATCACTACAGCCCCAGTCGCAGCGGCGAGGTGGCAGCGCAGCTGCTCAAAGACTATCGCGGCGCCCTGATGAGCGATGCCTATGCCGGGTATAACAATGTGGCCGCTGCACAGAACCTGATGCATGCTCAGTGCTGGGCGCATGCACGGCGCAAATTTGTGGACGCAGAAAAATCCTTACCGAAAGGCAAAAAGAGTCCGGCTATCACTGCGATATTAAATGAGATCGCCAAGCTGTACGCCGTGGAGAAACAAATTAAAACGCTCGATGCTGAACAAAAGCAGGAGCGCCGCACGCAACTGGCAACACCGATTCTGGATAAACTGCATCAGAGTCTGCTGAAAAAAGCCAACGAGGTGTTGCCTAAAAGTGCGTTGGGCGAGGCGGTCAATTACACGCTCAAATGCTGGGGCGGCCTGACACAGTATCTGAAAAACGGGCACATCCCGATTGATAACAACGGCGCTGAAAACGGCATCCGTCCGTTTGTAATCGGACGCAAGAACTGGATGTTCTGTGATACGGTCAACGGCGCTCACGCCAGCGCCAGGTTGTACTCGGTTATCGAAACCGCCAAAGCCAATGGTCTGGAGCCGTATCAATATCTGCGACATCTGTTCACCGAGCTGCCCAAAGCAAAAACGGATGCTGAGGTTGAAAAGTTATTGCCTTGGCAGATTGATCCGCTGACGTTAGAGTGACCTGTGGTTTACTGATCGCTTACGATGCGTTGAATGCGGCTGTTCATGCTTTCCGAGTGCCCGTTGTGACTCTTTAACACCACTGCGTTCAAGATTCCCCACAGATGCCGCTTGATGGTCTGCCCAACTTTCTTCATTGGCTCCAAGCGACAACGCTGCGCCCATCCAAACCAACTCGACCAGCCCTTTTGTGCCCAGCTGCGAGATTTGTAATCCCATAAGCTCATCGCTTCCTGCCGCATCGCCCAAGCCCGTGCCGTTCGTAGAGTACTCTCGCGCAACTGCGCGAAATGCTGCTTCTGCTCCCGGCTCATGTTGTTCGGATTGGTAAGCCACTGATAGCGGGTTCTATTCAAGCGAGTGTCACCATTGCGCTGCAGTGTTCTGTGTTCCTCACGTCGCACTTTATCCAGCGCATCCCCCAAATACTTGGCAACGTGAAACTTGTCGAATGAAATCTTGTGCTGTGCATCGGGCACTGCGTCCACAGTGGCGCGGATAAACGCGGGCCACATGTCCATCGCGACCGAGCGAATGCCTTCACGCTGCTGCGCATCCAGTGTCTTGTAAAACCCATCAAGGCTTTGCGTAGTGCGATCATCGGCAACGTACAGCACGCGACTGCTGTTCTGATCAGTGACCACCGTGACGTACTCGTGACGCTTCTGGAAAGAGGTCTCATCGACACTGATGTTCACCGGGTATAACTCCTCACGCCTTGCGAGGCCTCGGGCAACCGCGCGCTGCATGATTCGATCCACGACACCCCAGGACAGATCCAACATCTGTGCCACAGCCTGCAAATCCGTTCTGAGCAACCAGTCAATCACCACGGACTCGAACATTGCCGTGTAGCCTGAACCGGGTTCGGCCCACGGAACATCTACCAGCAAGACGCCGTGCTCATCACACTTCACTCGTGGCACCTCGGCCTCCAGTATCGTGCGGTACTGCATGGTATCCAGGTGACGCCAACGGCAAATCCGTTTGTCGTACCGCGGGCTGGGTTTATTACAGCGCGGACAACACCACTGAGCGTTCTGTGCTGCCACCTGTACGGTGACATTCGAATCTGCTCTGTTAAGCAGCACGCCGCTGACATGCCAGGGGGTCTGCAATCCTATAATCTGTGCGTAAAGGTCTATGTCTCTCATGGGGATAAGGGTAATCTACCCACTTCAAACGGTGAAGCCCCAAATAAGTAATATGCTCTCTCCATCAAAATCAGCACCACTTGGAGAGTATTGAATGAACGTGACAAAAGCCTTGCCCCTCTGCGCACTCGCAGCCCTCAGTTGCAGTCTCCCAGCCTTTGCTCAGGACACCAGCCTGCTGCCGAGCTTTTATGGCCGTATCAATATCACAGCGGTCCACAACCAGCCCAGACATGGCGGTTCGGATTCGGAATTTGTGAGCAATGCGTCGCGTATCGGCTTAGAAGGTTCACTGCCGATGTCTGAAGGCCTGAAAGTGATTTATCAGGCAGAATATCAGGTGAATCCGGATAATCGACCCTTCGGCAACAGAACCCTCACGCAGCGCAATACCTATCTGGGCGTGGAAGGTGGATTTGGAACCCTGCTGTTCGGGCGCAATGACTCTCCTACCAAACAATTGCAGAATCGCATCGATTTGTTCAATGATCTTTCCGGCGACATCACAACGCTGGTTGTTGGTGAGAATCGGCCCAACGATGTGGCGCACTACATCAGTCCAGAAATCGACGGATTCGTGTTCTCCTACGCTGCGTTGCTGGATGGGAAGGATAGTTTGAGGGAGCGCTTGAGCAAGAGCACATCTGCCAGTCTGACCTATACGCAAGGCAGTTTTTACGCGGGCGTGAGCGCAAACAACAATCTGAACGACAATGATCTGGTGCGACTGGTCACACAGTACCGCATGGGCGATCTGCAGCTGGGCGCGCTCTATGAGCGTTCAGAGAACAGCAAGAATACGCGTGGCATCGAACATGGCGTGTTCATCAGCGCAGCGTATACGATGGACAAATATGTGCTGAAAGCCCAGAGCGGCATGTCCGAACAGCGCAGGGATGGCGGTCGCCAGACTTCGTTCGGTGTGGACTACAATCTTTCTGAAGATTCCAAGGTATTCGGGCTGATGACACTGACCCGTTCCGACAATCATGCAATCGACAACGATCAGGTCGGCGTAGGGTTCGAATACCGCTTCTAAGCGGAAACTGGCAGCAGTCGCTCTGCAGGGAAGTGACAGATGAAGCGACTGCCCTTGCCAGGCTGGCTCAGAATCTCCAGCTTGGCGCCGTGCCGCACCAGCACATGCTTGACGATGGCCAGACCAAGACCGGTGCCGCCGGTCTCTGTCGAGCGACTCTCGTCGACACGGTAGAAGCGTTCGGTCAGGCGCGGAATGTGCTGCTCTTCGATTCCCGGCCCGTTGTCTGCAACCTCGATGTCGATGCCATTGGGAGCCAGACTTGCTTTCAGGGTGATTTTGCCGTTTGCGGGAGTGTACTTGGCGGCATTGAAGGTTAGATTGGAGACCGCGCTGTAGAGTTCGCTGAGGCTGCCCTGCAGCAGATACTCCCCGTCCAGTTCCACAGTATATTCATGCCCCTTGTCCGCGAACACCTGCCCGGCTTCGCCGCCGATTTCCCGTAACAGACCACCGACGTCGACTCGATCCAATTGCTTTGGCAGCGATTGGGTTTCCAGACGCGTCAGAGTCAGCAGATCACGCACGATGTTTTCCATGCGCTGCCCCTGCTGGGACATCTGCTCCAGCGGCTTGGCCCAGCGCGGCGGGAAACTGTCTTTGTGATCCAGAAGCGCTTCCAGGTAGCCGTTGATCACAGTGATCGGTGTGCGCAGTTCGTGAGAGACATTGCCGACGAAGTCTTTACGCATCATCTCCAGCTTGTGCATTTGCGTGACGTCCCGCACCAGCATGAGGCGATCGCCTTCGCCAAACGATGTGATCTGGAATTCCAGCACGACATTCTTATTGACCGGAGAGGGGATGTTCAGCGGTTCGTTGTAGCGTCCACCATCGAAGTATTCGAAAAAGCGCGGCTCACGCAGCAGATTGGTGACGGGCTGCTGACGATCATCGCCGGCACGAAAACCCAGCAGTTTTTCGGCGGCCCGGTTCCACCACTCGAGATTGCCTTTGTGGTTGATCATCACCACGGCCATTTCCAGCGCCGCCGAGGATTCCTGCGCCTTGTTGAGAATATTCTTCAGATAATTGGCGGCGTCGCGTTCACGGCGTTGCAGGCGATAGATACCATCAAAGATGTTGCCCCAGATGCCGGTGGCTTCGGGCAGTTCACTCTGCATCGCGTCCGAAAGGTGATAGAGCCAGGAATAGAGGCGGTAGAGCTGATAGAACGTATGGGCCAGGTAGCCCACGACGGCCAGCAGGAGCAGGAGGGTCAGGTTGCCTGCCAGCAATCCGACCACAGCGGCGGCTGTGATCAGGATCAGAAAGCGGTTCAATTCAGAGCGCCAGTCACGTAGCAAAGCGCATTTCCTTCAGGTGAGGGCGAGTGCGCGGCACTATAACGAATAAGGCCGGCAAAATAAACGTCAGCAGGGTTTGACGGAGAAGCGGTAACCCGCACCTCGTACTGTCTGTACCAGACTGGAGTAGTCGATACTGGCCATCTCCACAGAGCTCAGGGCCTTACGCAGCCGTCGTATGTGGACATCGACCGTGCGCTCTTCCAAGTAGACATTGCTGCCCCACACCTGGTCCTGAATGTGGTCGCGACTGAACACTTTCTCCTGATGCGTCATGAAGAAGCGCAGCAGTTTGAACTCGGTGGGGCCCATGTCAACGGGCTTGTCCTCGATGGTGATACGGTGACTGGAGGGATCCAGCTGCAAATCGAACACCCGCAGCACCTTGTCCTGCTGATTGCCTGTGGTCCTGCGCAGTACTGCACGGATACGGGCCACTAGCTCGCGCGGTGAGAAAGGTTTGGTGACATAGTCATCGACCCCGACGTCCAGCCCTTGCACCTTGTTGTCCTCACTGGTCTTGGCAGTGAGCATGATGATGGGCAGGTCCGCTGTCAGCTCGTCGCGCTTGAGGCGTCTGGCGAGCTCTATGCCGCTGCCACCGGGCAGCATCCAGTCGAGGAGTATGAGGTCAGGGCGGTTGTCTACTATGTCCACGTAGGCCTGCTGTGCCGTTTCCGCCGCTGCGCTCTTGAAGCCGGCCAGATCGAGTGTGATCCCGATCATGTCACGGATTGCAGGTTCGTCATCAACGATAAGAATTTTGGGTTCAGTCATGGTCTCGTACTGTGGTTTGCTTGTAAGTGATTGTAATTTCTACAAGACTATTAGATAACATTGATATTACAGCCGTATGACAGTGGCTTGTAACACGCTTTCCCGCCGGCCTCCAGATCAGAAACGATACTCCATTTTCAGGCTCGCTGTACGTCCCTCGGAATAGCCGGTCGCGACCAGTCCGCCCTGTGTAATTTCCTTGCGTTCATCGAGCAGATTCTGCGCCTTGATGTTGAGTTTCCAATGTTCGCCGAACTCCTTGATCAGAACCAGATCCAGCTCGCCGCGGGGTTGCTCGATCAGGTCAGGAGCGCCGAGGATGCCCACTTCATAGATACGGGCGCCGACGTAGTTGTACAGCAACGTTGCTGTGAGGCCGTTGAAATCGTCGTATCCCAGTTGACCGTTGAACAGCCAATCCGATTGCCCCTGCAGCGCTCGTGAGCTGTTGGTCAGGATGTTCTGCTCGGTGACCCCGATGGTGACCTCGGACTCGATGTAAGAGATGTTGCTGGACGCGTAGAAGTTCTCCCAGCGCTCGCCCAGGAAGTCGAACTGCTTACGGAACTCGAACTCGATACCCTGATTTTCGGCCGACTCTGCATTGACGTAGCTGCGGGCACTGTTGGCACCTGGCTGCACCACCGACTCGATAGGCGAGTCGAAGTCCTTCATGAACAGGCCCACGGACATGCTGTCGCTGCCTGAGAAATACCATTCCCAGCGCATGTCATAGTTCTTGATGTGGGCGATGCGCAGATTGGGATTGCCCACCATCTCGTAGCCTGTCACAGGGTTAGTGAAGCTTGCAGGAGAGAGCTCTCTGAAATCCGGCCGCGAAGTGGTTTCGCTGTAGCCGATCCGGAACTGGTGATTGTCCAGGATATAGGTCGCGGTAATACCCGGCAGCACGTCGCTGCTGATCAGCTCCGCGCCCACTGCGCTGTCTGGGCGGAACAGGTCGAAGGTGTTGACGTTTTGCTGATAGTCTTCCTGTCTTACGCCAGCCAGCAGTTGAATGCGGTCGGAAAAATTCAATTCGGCCTGTGCATACCAGGACTCCAATTCACGGGTGGCGCCGTAGGCATCCGTCGGGCGCGTGATTTCACGCAGTTCGAAACCCGTGCTGCTGATGTTCTGCGGAGCGAGAATCGCAGACAAAGGCTTGTTCAGGAACCCCGGCTCGTTGACCACGTCGCCCAGTTCCGCAAACGAGAAACGACGAATTGCATAGTCACGTTCGCTTTCCTGCTTAGCGTATCCGCCTGACATCAAAATGGTGGAATCGAGCGGGCCATAGAACACCATGGTGGAGTCGACGGCATATTCGGTGTTGAGGTCAGCCAG
>JACCEA010399011.1_pt1 | contig 14121 bp, 12 predicted proteins | sample 7449851 | NCBI WGS metagenome assembly JACCEA01 (sample SAMN15323453, study PRJNA562643) | freshwater metagenome | isolation source: river surface water | place: USA:Blue River Watershed | collected 2017-08-18 | reverse complement strand
TATTGGCTTTATAGCAATGAATATGTTGCCAACACTACAGGATTAAAACCTGCTGTTGCTTCAATGAAATTTATCACTGGCTACTTAATAGAACTATCGCTAAGTGTTGACAATATTTTTGTTATTGCAATAATTTTTTCAGCTTTCAAGATTCCACAAAAATACCAACACCGCGTACTCTTTTGGGGAATTTTAGGCGCAATAGTTTTTAGAGGACTAATGATTTTCTTTGGCGTATTAATCATTAATAAATTTGCTTGGACAACGTATTTATTTGGAGCATTCTTGCTTTTTACTGCTGTAAAGATGTTTTTTGCAGGCGAAGATGACGAATTTGAACCTAAAGAATCTTTTATATACAAAACTCTTGGTAAAATCATACCATTAACTTCACACACTGATAAAGAGCATTTTTTTATTAAAATAAATGAAAAGAATCATGCCACGCCACTCTTTGTCGCTTTAATTGTAATTGAAGTAATGGATGTTCTATTTGCTGTTGATAGCGTTCCGGCTATATTAGCAATAACCTCAGATCCTTTTTTAGTATTTAGTTCTAATATTTTTGCCATACTAGGTTTAAGATCTATGTATTTCTTCTTAGCAAATATGCTTGCTAAATTTAGCTATTTAGAATACAGTTTAATCGCTATTTTGAGCTTTGTAGGCTTAAAAATGTTACTTCATGATTATATTGAAGTTCCTGAATGGGCTTCACTTGGTTTTATTGCCTTATCACTACTGACAGGAGTATTAGTTTCATTAAAACTTAACAAAGACGAAGATATTATTGAATAAACTAAAACACAAAAAAAGCTGTGATTATAAAACTCACAGCTTTTTTTGTTCTGACAAATCATCTACAATCTTACTTGTTGTACTTGACTTTCTTTTATATTTAAGGCTTTCATTACTGACACATAATTATTCGTATCTAATGTTTTTGAGAAATAGCCTGGGACAATCACAATTCTAAAAGTTTGATTATTTAAAAATTGTGGTGTCAAAGCTAAGTTATAATTTCCTTCAGCATAAATTGTAAAATCCTCTTTACTAAAATCAAAATCATAATCTAACTCACCTTGAGATGTAAACACTGTTCTAGGAATTTGTTGCCAAACAGGTGTTGAAGCATCTATTGTACCAATCATCCTATAGATCAAAATAACATCAGAAGGAAAAATTTTAGGATTTAAACTTCTATAGATATTATAACCATCTGTTGCGTTAAAATCAAAATTTACGTTTTTCAATTCAAACACTTCAGCAATAGTATCTGAATCCACATTGTCATCATTTGTTGTGCAACCAGAAAATGCTAATAATCCAATAATAGCAAATAATGTAATTATACGTTTCATAATTTTTTAAGTTTTAAGTTATATAGTGCTCTGTTCAAAAACCGAACCAAAAATTCAATTAGAATAAAATCAGCTATTTTCTTGATAGTATTTTACTAAAAAAGAATACGTGATATGGTAATGCATTTTCCCAATATTCCCAAGTGTGTGCACCTGGCCTTTCTGTATAATCATGTGCTACTTTATTATACACCAATCTACGATGCAATTCTCTATTGGATTCAATCAAAAAATCATCGACACCACAATCAATAATTAAAGGTAGTTTATTTTCTTTGATAATATCAACCATTCTCAATACAGCATGCTTTACATACATTTCTTGATTTCCGCTTTGCTCGCCAAAAACTGGCTGCATTAATTGAATGACTTGCTGCGAAGATTCTCGGTTAAGCATTGTGCTCATATCAACTGCACCACTCATACTCCCTGCTGCGCAGAATAAATCGGGATGTTTGGCTGATAAATAAAGAGCTCCATGACCACCCATCGATAATCCTGTTATGGCACGAGCCCGTTTATCTGCAATTGTTCTATATGTTTTATCAACTGCACCAATTACCTCCTTAGTAATAAAAGTCTCGAATTGGCTACCTGAATTAACTGGACTATCAATATAAAAACTAAAAGTCTCCCCTTCTGGCATTACAATAATTATATCGTATTGGTCTGCAAGATTTTTAACTGCTTCTTTATTTGGAGTTTTACTCAACCAATCATTGAAATGCCCATAAGCACCATGAAGCAAATACAATACGGGATAAGCTGTTTTGCTTTTTGCATAGGAATTAGGAAGTACAATTGCAGCTTTATAAGTTTTATTCATCGCTACGCTTGCTACTTGAAGGGTATCTACTTTGGCTGCAAAAAGAAATGTGCTGCAAAAAAACAAACACATATAGACAATCGATTTTAACTTTTTCATTTTGTAAAATTTATTTTCTGCAATTTACAAAACTTAAGGTTCAAAATTTTAGCAAAAAACGACCGTCTATTTTATAATGGTTTTTAATTCATTACGGTATTGAGAAGCGCTTTTGCCTGTATAGGCCTTGAAGGATTTATTAAAATGACTAAAATTATTAAAACCACTCTCAAAACACACCTCATTTATACTCATTGGTTTTTCAGCCAGAAGTTTAGATGCATGTACAATTCGGTATTCGTTCACAAAAGTGGTAAAAGTTTTATTGGTAATTTTTTTAAAGTACCTACAAAAAGAAGGAATCGTCATACTCACTAAATCAGCAACTTCTTCTAAAGCTATGGGTTCTTGAAAGTGGTCTTTTACGTAATTAAAGACAACATTAATCCTGTCGTTATCTTGTACCTGCAATTCCAAAGAAAAACCAACCGCATTCAAAATAATACTTTCATTAGATTCACTCATCTCTTTGAGTATACTCCAAAGCGCAATCAATCGATCAAAAGGATCCAATTGATGCATCATTTCGATTTTTGCTCCAATTCTAGCTTTACTCTCTCCCAAAAATGCAATTCCAGCTTTAGCTTGCTGTAATAAATTCTTGACTGCAGCCATTTCAGGTATATTAAAAAAGTCATTTCCAACAAAATCAGGCTTCATTTGAATGACCGTCTCTGATTTATTACCTGTTTGGGAATTCGTAAATCCACAATGAGGCAAATTGCTACCTATTAATATAAGGTCACCATCTGTAAAATAAGATAAATGACTTCCTATCTGCCGTTTTCCAGAACCTCCATGAACATAGACCAACTCAATCTCGGGGTGGTAATGCCACAAATGGGATTTGATATTGCTACTTTCATTATACTTAGCAATTGTAAATGAACTTCCGTAAGACGGAGAAATAATTTCTAAAGCGGCTTCTACTTTTTTCATTTAGTTTCGGTTTGGTCTCTAACAAAGCTAAACAATTAATGATACAATTTTACCTTTTTTAACATATAACGTTTTCGCAAATGATAAAATAGCACACATATCTGAAAAATGTGTTGTCCTTAGTCACACGTAATCAGACTAATTTAGCAAAATAAATAATGACTAATAATTTAAAAAATTGAAAATATGAAAATGATGAATAAATTAAGTTTAGTAGCACTTTTTGCATTGGTATCTTTAAACACATATGCAGTAGACGGAGATTTTTTACTTAACGTAAAAAAAGGAAAAGGAAACGAAATTAGCTTTGCAATGAATGGAGTTCAAAAAGCTACCATCGCAATATTTGATTCAGAAAACAACTTAATTTATACTGAAAACGCAACTGGTCAAAATGGAATTGTAAAATATTACAATTTAGAAGAATTACCAATGGGAACTTATTCTTTAATCGTTAAAACCGACCTAAAAGAAGTAACACATGAAATTAAAGTAGCTGCTTCAAATGTTACTTTAAGCAAAAGAGCTTATTTAGAAGTTTACAAAACTTCATTTGCTGACAAAAATGTTGCTTCAAAATAATTAGTACTTCGACCATAAAAATTCATACTTTTTAAAAGCTGTCATTTATGACAGCTTTTTTTTGCGTTAAAAAACACCAATAAATTGAATTTTTATTATCAAAAAGGCAAAAACATAAAAAAAATAGTAACACTTAAGCCAATTCGTCTAATTTTATTATTTTTTTTACCATAAAAAGACAAAAGTATCTATACTATTTTATCCCAAACCTATATTATATTAACAAAAATAACGCTATAACGTTTTCGAAAAGACAAAATAACACTCTAATAGGCAAATTCTGTTGTGTTAAACTTCTTTTAGTTACATTATTTTAGTAATCTAAAACCTATCAACAACTTAAAACAAGAATTATGAAAACAATCTCAAAATTAAGTTTAGTGACATTATTCGCATTGGCTTGTAGTACTACCTATGCTATTGATGGTGATTTTTTACTTAACGTAAAAAAAAGAAAAGGAATAGAAATTAGTTTTGCTCTTAATGGTCAACAAAAAGCTAAAGTATCTATTTACGATACTTCTAATAAAGTTTTATTTTCTGAAAATACTGTTGGTGAGAAAGGCATATCCAAAACCTACAATCTGGATGAATTCCCAGAAGGAAATTATTACTTAATAGTGACTAATGATTTCAAATCGATAAAACACACAATCAAAGTAAATGGAGGCTCTGCTGTTTTAAGTAAAAAACCCATATTAGAAGTTTATTTGAAAGATGAAGATGATAAAAAACTACTTGACACAAAATAAAAAAAAAACTACTCAAAATTAAGACTGTCTTCATAGGCAGTCTTTTTTTTTTTACACATCTCAAGATTTTGAATATCTCATAAAAATTCAACGTATTAAAAACACAATACATAAATTAATTTTCAATTTTTTATTATATTCAAAAAATAACCATTTTAAGCAATAATTATTGATACAAATACATCAATTACATCATTTTATTACACATTTTTAACGTATTTATCAATATATCACAAAATCAGCATGTTCAAAATTACCCAAAAGATATTCTATTTTACCCAAAACATCACTATATCGTTTTCGAATAGTGAAAATAACATAATAATTAGAAAATTCTGTTGTGTTATAAATTTGTTTGTTACTATACTTTAGCAATAGAAATTTAACTAACAACTTAAAAACAAGAATTATGAAAACAATCTCAAAATTAAGTTTGGTACTAGTATTTGCTTTAGCCAGTCTAAACACTTACGCAGTTGATGGCGATTTTTTACTTAATGTAAAAAAAGGAAAAGGAAACGAAATTAGCTTTGCTCTCAATGGACAACAAAAAGTTACAGTTTCTATTTATGATAAAGACAATACCCTTCTATTCACAGAATATGCTTCAGGTAAAAAAGGAATTTCTAAAACCTATAGTTTAGAGGAATTCCCAGAAGGCACGTATATCTTGGTGGTAGAAAACAATTTAAAAACCGTAAAACATGAAATCACTATTTCAAAAAAAGAAACGGTTTTGAACAGAAAAGCAATAGCGGAGGTTTACAAAAACAGTCCAAAAAAATACCTTGCTGTTGCGGATAACTAAAAATTGGTTTTTTAAAGTGTGTTTAAAAAGAAAGGCTGTCAGTATTGACAGCCTTTCTTGATTTATTTCAATAAATAAATAGGATTACATATTTCTTCTGTATTGCCCTCCTACTTCAAACAAAGAAGCTGTAATTTGCCCTAAAGAACATACTTTTGTTGCTTCCATCAAATAATCGAAAATATTTTCATTCTTAATAGCTGCTTCCTGTAAGGTTTTCAAATGTTGGGCAACCAAATCTGCATTGGCTTTTTGCAAATTATTCAACATGGTGATTTGGTATTGCTTTTCTTCTTCGGTAGCTCGAATCACTTCCGCTGGAATTACTGTTGGAGATCCTTTAGAACTTAAAAATGTGTTTACCCCAATAATTGGAAACTCACCTGTATGTTTCAATGTTTCGTAATACAAACTTTCTTCTTGAATTTTAGAACGTTGGTACATGGTTTCCATAGCTCCAAGTACACCGCCACGCTCTGTAATTCTATCAAACTCTTGTAAAACGGCAGCTTCAACTAAATCCGTCAATTCTTCGATGATAAAAGCACCTTGAATTGGATTCTCATTTTTAGCCAAACCTAATTCTTTATTAATAATCAACTGAATAGCCATAGCTCTACGCACCGATTCTTCAGTTGGCGTTGTAATAGCTTCGTCATACGCATTGGTATGCAAAGAGTTACAGTTGTCATAAATCGCATACAAAGCCTGTAAAGTCGTACGAATATCATTGAAGTCAATTTCTTGAGCATGCAAAGAACGTCCTGAAGTTTGAATATGGTATTTCAACATCTGAGCTCTTTCGTTGGCTCCATATTTATTTTTCAAAGCTTTCGCCCAAATTCTTCTGGCAACACGTCCGATAACTGCATATTCTGGATCTACACCATTCGAGAAAAAGAACGATAAATTTGGTCCAAAATCATTGATATTCATTCCTCTACTCAAGTAATATTCTACATAAGTAAAACCATTGGCCAAAGTAAAAGCCAATTGAGTAATAGGATTAGCTCCAGCCTCGGCAATATGATAGCCTGAAATAGAAACCGAATAAAAGTTTCGGACATTTTTTGCAATGAAATATTCCTGAACGTCGCCCATTAGTCGTAACGCAAACTCCGTAGAGAAAATACAAGTGTTTTGTGCTTGATCTTCTTTTAAAATATCCGCTTGAACGGTACCACGAACTTGCGCTAATGTTTTGGATTTTATTTCATTATAAATTTCCAATGGCAACACTTGATCCCCTGTTACTCCCAAAAGTAGTAATCCTAGACCATTATTACCTTCTGGTAAATCACCTTGATATTTTGGACGCTCTACTCCTTTTTCTTGGCAAATCGCTTTTATCTTAGCTTCTACTTCATCCGCCAAATCATTCTGCTTGATATACATCTCACATTGTTGATCGATAGCAGCATTCATAAAGAATCCAAGCAACATAGGTGCTGGTCCATTGATGGTCATACTCACCGAAGTCATAGCGTGCACCAAATCAAAACCAGAATACAGTTTTTTAGCATCATCCAAGCAACAAATAGAAACTCCTGCATTTCCGATTTTACCATAAATATCAGGACGAATGTGTGGATCGTTTCCGTACAAAGTCACACTATCAAAAGCTGTCGAAAGTCTTTTGGCTGGTAAACCTGCACTTACATAATGAAAACGTTTGTTCGTTCGCTCTGGACCACCTTCACCTGCAAACATTCGAGAAGGATCTTCACCTTCGCGTTTGAAAGGATACAATCCTGCGGTAAATGGAAATTCTCCTGGAACATTTTCTTGTAAACACCAACGCAAAATATCACCCCAAGCTTTATACTTTGGCAAAGCAACTTTGGGTATTTGTGAATGCGACAAACTCTCGGTATGCGTCGCCATTTTGATTTCACGATCTCTAACTTTAAAAGTATAAACAGGATTTTTATACTTATTTACTTTTTCATTCCAAGTCAGAATCATTTCCCAATTGTAAGGGTCTAAATCCATTTTTACTTTGTCGAATTGATTCAAAAGTAAATTCAAAAAGATACGGTTTTCATCATGCGACGCTGTAGCAGATGGCAATACAGACGCGTCATCAATTCCAGCTTTATTGAGTTCTGGCTTCTTATTAGAAACCGTTTCGATTGTTTTATAAATTCCGTATAACTTTTGAGCCACTTGCTCTTGACTCAAAGCCGTTTCATCATATTTACGGTTGTTTTCCGCTATTTCAGATAAATAACGAGTACGATGTGGTGGAATGACAAAAATTTTCTCGCTCATTTCACGAGTAATCTCGAAAGTCGATTTTAAGTCCGAACTCGTTTTCTCTACAATTTTATCCATAATCGATTTGTAGAGCGTGTTCATTCCTGGATCGTTAAACTGAGAAGCAATCGTTCCAAAAACCGGCATTTCATCTGGATTTACATCCCATAAATTATGATTACGTTGGTATTGTTTTTTCACATCTCTAAGCGCATCCAAAGCACCACGCTTGTCGAATTTATTCAAGGCTACTAAATCAGCAAAATCAAGCATGTCAATTTTTTCCAATTGCGTAGCTGCTCCAAACTCAGGTGTCATTACGTATAATGAAACATCTGAATGGTCCATAATTTCAGTATCCGATTGCCCAATTCCTGAAGTTTCTAAAATAATAATATCGTATTTCGCCGCCTTAAGCACCTGAATCGCTTCGGCTACATATTTAGACAAAGCCAAATTAGATTGACGTGTCGCCAACGAACGCATATAAACTCTAGGATTATTAATTGCATTCATACGAATTCTATCGCCTAACAAGGCGCCACCTGTCTTACGTTTTGATGGATCTACAGAGATTAATCCAATGGTTTTCTCTGGAAAATCAATTAAAAAACGACGAACCAATTCATCTACCAAAGAGGATTTTCCTGCACCACCGGTTCCTGTGATTCCTAGAACGGGAGCCCCCCCCGCCCCCGAAGGGGGAGCTACAAGTGAGGGTGTGAAAATTTTATGAAAATCTTCTGGATTATTTTCTGCTAATGAAATTAATCTAGCAATTGTGTTAACCTCTTTATTTACTAAGTTAGCGGCAACTTCTTCAACTCCCCCTTTGGGGGTTGGGGGGCTTGCATCGGCCCTTTCCACCAAATCATTAATCATTCCTTGTAATCCCATAGCACGACCGTCATCTGGAGCATAAATTCTAGTGATACCGTACTGATGTAATTCTTCAATTTCTGAAGGCAAAATAACGCCTCCGCCTCCGCCAAAAATCTTGATATGTCCTGCTCCTTTTTCTTGAAGCAAATCATACATGTATTTAAAATATTCGTTATGTCCCCCTTGATAAGAAGTCATTGCAATAGCATTGGCATCTTCTTGAATGGCAGTATTTACTACTTCTTCTACACTTCGATCATGCCCCAAATGAATTACCTCCACTCCAGTTGATTGAATAATACGGCGCATAATATTTATGGCGGCATCATGACCATCAAAGAGAGAGGCTGCGGTAACAATTCTTACTTTATTAACAGGAATATAAGGTTTTTGTGGTTCCATTTTATGAATATGATAATTAATAGCGCCAAATTACACATTTTTTAAAATAAAAATTAGCATTTTATTGAATTACTATAAAACAACTAAATGCTGCTATTTCTTAAAAAAAATAAGTTAGTTTTGGTAAAAAAGGACAACTAATCGCAATAGAATCAAAAGAAAACGTTTTCTTTTGATTCTAAAACAAACAAGATTTTGTCCTCAAATAAACAAAAAAATAGTCATTCAGTACGTTTAATGATAAAAACATTTTAAAACCTAGCAATAAAGCACAATTAAAAGAAAAAATGCAAAAAATTACCATCCTCATTCATTGTAAAGATCAAAAGTCAATTATAGCCTCAGTTACCAACTATATCGCCTCGATAGAAGGAAACATTATTTATTTGGACCAACACGTTGATGCCGATGAAAATGTTTTTTTTATGCGATTGGAATGCGAATTAGAGTCGGAAAAATGGCCTATCGACGCTATAAAAGCTGATTTTGAAACCAATCTAGCTCTTCCATTCGATATGGATTGGAAAATTTATCCGCAACAGCAAAAACCGAGAATGGCTCTATTTGTTTCTAAATACGATCATTGCCTATACGATATTTTGGGACGTTATAGCGCTGGTGAATTACCACTTGAAATCCCTGTAATTATTAGCAATCACGAAGATTTAAGAAAAGTAGCCGAACAATTTGCTATTCCTTTTTATTGTGTTCCTTTCACCAAAGAAATTAAAGAAATTGGAGAAAAAGGACAATTAGAATTATTAGATAAATACAATATCGACTTCATTGTATTGGCGCGCTACATGCAAATCATTACCCCGAAACTGATAGAAAAATATCAAAACAATATCATCAATATCCACCATTCTTTCTTACCAGCTTTTCCTGGGGCAAAACCTTATCATTCAGCTTTTAAACGCGGTGTGAAAATCATTGGCGCTACTAGTCATTATGTAACCGAAGGTTTGGACGAAGGTCCAATCATCGAACAAGATATTGCTCGTGTAACCCACAGCCATTCCATTGAAGACTTTATTATGAAAGGACGCGATTTAGAACGAATGGTTTTGGCAAGAGCCATTAAATTGCATGCAGAACGAAAAACTATGGTGTACAACAACAAAACTGTAGTATTTTTGTAGCCTTTTCAATTAAAAAACCTCAAAATCCTAATGAAAAAATTTTTAATCCTACTTATTTTATTCCCTGTTATTAGTAACGCTCAATTCAAAAATATTCTAAAAAAATCATCCGAAACAGCAACCGGTATTTTAAACAAAAACGGAAAAGTAGATATTGCTGCTGGACTAAAAGAAGCCTTAAACAAAGGAATCACCGAACAAGTATCGAAATTGACGCAAGTAGACGGTTTCTACAAAAACGAATTGGTCAAAATCGTAATGCCCGAAGAATTGTCCAAAGTTGATAAAACATTACGTAAACTAGGAATGGGTTCGCTAGCCGATGACGGAATTAAAGCACTGAATAGAGCCGCCGAAGATGCTGTAAAAGAAGCAACTCCAGTGTTTGTAAACGCCATAAAAAACATCAAAATTGCAGATGCTAAAACCATTTTGATGGGTAATAAAAATGCTGCAACAACCTATTTACAGCAATCAACCAATAAAGAATTATATACTAAATTCCTTCCTGTAGTACAACAATCCATCGGAAAGGTTGGTGCCGATAAAATTTGGAATGGAATTATTCAAAAATACAATACCGTTCCTTTGGTTTCAAAAATCAATCCCGACTTGAATGATTATATAACCAACAAAGCTCTAGAAGGCGTTTTTAAAATGATTGCTATTGAAGAAAAAAACATTAGAACTGATTTACAATCAAGAACTTCTACTGTTTTAAAGAAGGTTTTTGCTATGCAAGATTAACATATTATAACAAGAAAAAAAACACCAAAAAAAAATTGTTAATTAGACTTAACTTATTGACAACAAAGTAATAACATAATTTTAACAATAACATACTAACTTATTACTGACCTTTGTAGTGTAATAAACTGGTTATTTATTATTTGGTTTTGGTTAGTTATAAAAATGCCGACGTCTTTGGATGTCGGCATTTTTTATTGTGCTGTATTTAGAAAAGAAAGTACGGCTGTATTGAAAGCCAAAGGTTGCTCAACATTCACTACATGACCGCATTTTTCAATAACAAAAAGCTTTGAAGAGCGATAGTGATTTTCGACTACTTTTCGAACAGAAGGCAAAAACATATAATCTTCTTCTCCCATAACGTAAAGTGTTGGAATATTCAACTCTACTTGTCTGAACCACTTCAAAACAGGATTGATTTCGGCTGTGAGTTTAAACCATTTTATAAACTCTTTTTGGTATAATTTTTTAGCTTCATTGATAAACAATACTCTGGACTGCTTGTGGCTTTTCTTAGGCATAATGACAAACGCAAAAAAGCGATACAATACCAAATAAGGCAATACATATTTGAAGGCATTACCCAAACGCATTAAAATTTGAGAACGGAAATTCATTTTCAAAATGGCACCACCCAAAATCATACTTTGTACTTTTTGAGGATACATTTCTGCCAATTGACGAATCAGAATCGTACCTAATGAAATACCCACAAAATGAGAGCGTTCAATTTTTAAATGCTCTAAAACCTCCACTATATCATTCGCCAAAGCCGAGAAAGTATATTTTTGTTTAAAAGCCGTTTTCAGGGTTGGTTTAGATTCTCCGTGTCCTCTGAGGTCCAAAAGTAAAACGTTGTATTGTTTTTGAAAATCTCGAATTTGCTTAAACCATATCGACGAGCTTCCTCCTGCTCCGTGGACAAAAGTCACCCATTGCGTACTTGTTTCATTCTTGTAGATAGTGTAATTAAGCATTCGTTAGTTTTTTTTTGTAAAAATAGAATAATAATTTTAAAAGCCAATTCAATGTATTGAAATTAGCAACTCAAATACAAATCACTAACTAACAACAACTTAAACATCCAAAAACAACTCTTGATGCCATTTTTGGAAATAAGGAATTGCCTTCAACAATCGACTGCCGTGCCAAGAAAAATACTCGCCATCGACCAAACGTATTTTGGCATTTGGAAAAAAGGAAGTGAACTCGGCTACATCTTCATTCTTAAAAGGATAAGGTTCCGAAGAAAGCAACACCAAATCAACAGCATCATATCGAGTTGCCGCATCAACAGCTATTTCGGGATAACGGGATTGCGTGCCAAAAAAGTTATCGAATTGATTCAATTGCAACAACTCGTTGATAAAAGTACCTGATCCTGCTACCATATATGGCTTTTTCCAAATAAAATAGGCAGCTTTTTGAGTAGGAATGGTTGCAATAAAAGTCGTAAAATCAGCCAATGCCAAGTCTATACTTTGATTCAAGTCTTGGGCTTCAGCAGTTGTATCGAAAAGAAACCCAAAATCGGTAATCATTTGAAAATTATCCGCAATGGTAACTACATTCGTCACCCAAACTGGCGCAATTGCAGAAAGTTCTTGCACCATTTCCAGCGTGTTTTCTTCTTTGTTGCAGATAATGATATCAGGTTGTAAGGCTTTGATTTTATCAAAATGAACCTGTTTGGTTCCTCCTACTATTTTTTTGTTTTTAAGTAAATGTTTTGGATGCACGCAAAACTTGGTAATTCCAACGATTTGGTCTTCTAATCCTAAATCAAACAACAACTCCGTTTGTGAAGGAACCAACGAAACAATTCTACGCGGTGTCGATTCCAAAAAATGAGAAGTACCGATTTGATCTGTTAGTTGTTTCATATTGTTTGGATTTAACCGCAAAAAATTTAACCGCAAAGTTCACAAGGATTTACGCAAGGATCGCAAAGAAAAACTTTAATGTCCTTAAATGCCTTAAATGGTTGAAAACTTAACCGCAAAGGTCGCAAAGAAAAAACTTCAATGACCTTATATGTCTTATATGGTTGAAAAACTTAACCTCAAAGTTCACAAAGGTTTACGCAAGGTTCGCAAAAAAAAACTTCAATGCCCTTATATGCCTTACATGGTTAAAAATTTAACCGCAAAAGACACGAGGATTTAAGCAAAGCACGCAACGGTTCAACAAACAATAGTAAACTTTTAAACCTTAAATTTTAAACTTTTCCCCCCTTTAACCTAAGAATCTCCTCCATTTCCTGTTGCATTTTCAAAGCTTCTGCTCTTGCAACTTCGGCAAAATCTTCTTTATTCGAAGCGTAAATAATAGCGCGAGACGAGTTAATCAACAAACCAACTTGACTATTCAATCCGTATTTGCAAACCTCAGACAGACTACCGCCTTGTGCGCCAACACCAGGAACCAACAAGAAACTATCAGGAACAATTTTACGAATTTCAGTAAAGTATTCGGCTTTTGTGGCGCCAACCACATACATCAAGTTATGACTGTTTTTCCACGATTTTGAGGTTTCCAAAACCTGTTTGTACAATTCTGTACCATTTACCGATAAGGTTTGAAAATCAAAAGCGCCTTCGTTAGACGTCAAGGCCAACATTATGGTGTGTTTATTCTCAAAAGCCAAAAATGGCTCCACAGAATCTTTCCCCATATAAGGCGCTACCGTTACACTATCAAAATTCAAATCCTCAAAAAAGGCCTTGGCATACATCGAAGACGTATTCCCAATATCGCCACGTTTTGCATCCGCAATCGTAAAGAGTTCAGGATAATTGGCATTGATGTATTCTATGGTTCTTTGCAACGACTGCCAACCTTTTATGCCATACGCTTCAAAAAAAGCCGTATTGGGTTTGTAGGCCACACATAAATCGTGCGTCGCATCGATAATGGCTTTATTGAATTCGAAGATTGGATCTTCCGTTGCTAATAAATGAGATGGTATTTTATTCAAGTCAACATCTAAGCCTACGCATAGAAAAGACTTTTTCAATTGGATTTGTTCTAGTAGTTGTTGTGTAGTCAAAACAGTAGTTGTTTATTGTTTGTAGTTTGTTGTTGTTGGCAAAGTTCGCAAAGTTTTTTTCAAAGTTCGCAAGCTGTTAAAAAAAATGCCAAACATTTCAGTATGGCATCTTTTCTAATATCTTAATCTTAGTACTCAATACTTAGTTAATTAAAAAACCTCGCTAGCTTCTTTCAATTTTTCCATATTGTTCACCAATTGTAATTCGGCTACAATTTTCTGAATATCACCGTTCATAATGTTACCCAAATCATATAATGTCAAACCAATTCG
>JACCEA011727991.1_pt1 | contig 14122 bp, 11 predicted proteins | sample 7449851 | NCBI WGS metagenome assembly JACCEA01 (sample SAMN15323453, study PRJNA562643) | freshwater metagenome | isolation source: river surface water | place: USA:Blue River Watershed | collected 2017-08-18 | reverse complement strand
GTTTGCTGAGTCCGCTTTGAGTAATAAAAAATAAACAGAAGAGAAAATATATTTTTTTCATGTGCCGCCCTTTTTTTCATGGTTATAACATATTTTTTTTTGTAGTTTAGCTTAAAAGCGGTTTTGTTGGACAGGAAATAGTAAAAAATAAAAAAGGGCTCTTGTTAATCAAGAGCCCTTGGAATGTATAATGAGGTTTCGTTTATCGCCAGATGCCATAATGTAAAATCCATGGAATGAGTGTGCAGGCAAGAAGTGCATGGTGGCGTGGATTTTTTTTAATGTCACGACCATATTTTTGCATGAAATGCTGTAATTGCTTTATAGGAGATCGATTTGCTTTTTGAGCCTGTTTTTCTTTTTTATCAGAAGTTTCTTTTGATTCTTCTTCAGTACTTGATGCGGCATCAACAGAATTAATATACATTTGTTGTTTCATTAAGCTTGTTTCAAGTTCTTTTTTTTCTTGACGTTCTTTTTCTTCAGCTTTTTCTTTTCTTTTTTTTGTTCGTTCAGTTTTAAAATTGAACAGATCTTTGATGATGCATCCTGCTGTTGCTGCAATAGAAATCGGAAGCATTGTTGATTTTGTGGGAGTTACGCTTAATTTTAATAGTTCAAAGTATTCTTGAGCGCTTCCATGTTCGGATATTAATAATTTTACTTGGTCTTTAACTAATATGCTATTAATCGTTTCTTGGACATTTTTTATTTTAAATAAAAGGAGATCATGTAAGGAGGAGTCTTTATCTGAACCTTTTTTATTGTTGGTATTCAGTTCTTTTTCTAATGCTTTTTTCTTTTCTTGAAGTTGTTTGACTATACTGTTTAGAAGAAGTATAGAAAATAATTCTAATGAACTGGGCATTCCTGATTTAAGGAGTGTTTTAAGTGTTTCATGTTGTCCATGTAGACATAAATTGGTAAGAATAAGGGGCAATATTTCTTTGTCTATATTTTCTATGTTACCAAATTCTGCTTTATGTTCTATGAGTAATGAAGTAATTTCTTTTGAAGCGTTTATGCAAATTGCAAGGGCTAAGGGCGTAAGATTTGTAGTTAAAGCTGGTTGTTCTGGGAATTGAATTAAGCGTTTTAACGGAGTATTAAGATTTAGATTATGATAATTTAAAAGTTTTTCTAAATTATCATAATCTTGCAATGTTATTAGTGTTGTAATAATGGTATCTGTACTTTCATCATTAAAAAATAATGTGAGTAAGTTTTCTTGTTGAAGATAACTCAAAAGATCATCCATCCATTTTTCCACTGTTAATGCATTTTCATCTTGCATAAAAGTAGTTTGTAAGTGTTCAGCTTGTTCTTCAGTAATATAATCTGGTTCTGGTGAAATATCATCTATTGGCATCTGATCGCTTGTTAAATAAAATATTGTTTGTTCATGATTTTGAATCAGTTGAGAAAGAAATCTCAAAAAGGTTCCTTTGATAATATCGTCAGGGGAATTAGTTGAACTGTTTATTTTTTGAAGATTTAATAGTAGTTCGTATGCCGGCTTTAAGGTTTTAAATATTTCTGCTGCATTTTTATCTCCTAGCGTTTTATCGGGATGATACCTTTTTGATTGAGCCAAATATGCCTTCTGAACACGCTTTTTAAATTCTTCTATACTTTCATTTTCTTTTTTATCTTCAATTTTGAGAATTTCTAAGGCTTTTTTACGAGCATCCGCATCTTGAGCTGTAAATCCAGTCTGCCAAAAACCTATAGTTAATCCTAGAAAAAATAATAATGATTTGAGATTCATGGTCGATCCTTTGATTTATGTATCTCGCCATATCCGTCTATGCTATGAGCTACGACGAGAGACGGCGGATTATTTACAAATTATTAATGATTAGTCGTGAAGCATGATTTAAATTATTGTAGAATAGGATCGTTTTTTTTGCAAGCGGGCAAGAGATAAAAGGCTAAAAATTGATTTTTAGCGATACTTTATTTTTAAAAATAGAAATAAATTAAGAAAAATACTCTGTTTTATAAAATCGTACAATCGGGAAAATTGTTTTTTGATGATGATTCAAATGATTCAATTAATTTGTCTTGTACAGAAATGCCTTTATTATTTTTAAGAGCAAAATTTGCTTCATGATTTTGAAATATTTTAAGGGCGATCGCATCAGAGCATAAATGTGCAGGAGTATTCCCTTGTTTATCTTGTTCATTAATTGCTTGAGGTGCAAGAGCAAGCATAAGATCAAGAATTGCAAGAGCATTTTTTTCTACCGCATAATGAAGAGGAATACGATCTTGTCGGTCTTTGGTAAAAAAGCAATCTGATTGTTTTTCATGAAGGGCAGTTATAAGATCGGCATTATTAAGAGTAACAGCGATATGAATAGCTAATTTGCCTTGTTGATTTGGAATGGACAAATTTTTTTCAGTTGAGTTTGCGATTAAAACTAAGGCGACTTCAATACAATTTTTTTCAAGAGCAAGGTGTAAAAGTGTATTATTAAAAAGTGTTGGATAGGAGAGCAAATCTTGAAGAAGCCCATAATTTTTAGTTTTTTTAATTAAAGCAGAAGCTTCTTGGCGTGGTGATGCAAAGGTTGAATACTTATTGCAGAGCTCTAAAAAGGCATCAATAAGTTCATCATATATTTTATTTTTATTTCGTTCTGATAAAGAATGAGAAGGCTTTTTTTTAGAAATATTTTCTGTTGCTCCAATAAGTGAGCAAGAGAAAAGTGTAACGAAAGCAAAAGCAAATAAGCTTTGCATGGTCATGCTATTCATAGATTTAATCTCCATTTTTTATTATAATACCTCTATTAAAGATATTTCAGTAATAGCAAAAAGAAGAGTAATTTTTGAATATATTATAAAACATTTTTAAGATTGCTTTTTTGCCAATCTTCATCAAATTTTTTCATGCCGTCAAGTGCAAGTTGATTATGAAGCATCTTTTTAAAAAGCTCAGGTGAAATTGTTGCAATATCAATTCCCATGAGCGCTGCATTTTTTATGTGAGTTAAGGTTCGCAAAGAGGCTGCAATCGTTTCAAACGAAAAATTGTATTGATGTTTAATAGTTGCAATCTCTTCAAGAAGTTCGAGTCCATCGCGATCAAGGTCATCAATGCGGCCCACAAAAGGTGAAAGATATGCAACTTCTAATTTTGCTACAGCAAGTCCATGCAGTGCTGAAAAAATAAGCGTGATGTTCAGCTTAATATTTTCTGAAACTAGTTGTTTAATAACGGGTAAATAGATCGGATCAAAAGGGATTTTAACAATAATATTTTTGTGCAAAGAAGCTATTTTTCGTGCTTGTGCTAGAACTTTTTCTGGTTCTTTTTCGGTCACTTCAAGGCTAATCGGCCCATCAACATGAGCACATAATGTTGCAATAACTTGTTCCACAGATTCTTTTTGTTGAGTCAAAAGTGATGGGTTGGTTGTTATTCCATCAATAAGTCCTGTTTTTGTTAGAGCAATAATGGCCGCTGTGTCGGCACTATCAATAAAAAATTTCATTCGCTATCCTTTGATTACAAAATTAACTAATCGATTTTTTACAACAATAGTTTTGATAATAGTTGCATGTTCAAGCCATCGAGCAGCAGCTTTTTTTGCTTCGTCAGAGATAGTTTCTTCAGGTGCATTGGTTGCTACTTTAATCGTTGTTCTTAATTTTCCATTAATTTGAATGGCGATTTCAACTTCGTTTTTGATCGTTAAAGCAGGATTAAATGTTGGCCATGAGCATTGTTCGAGTGAAACATTGAGCACTGTTTCAAGGAGCTCACTTGCCATGTGCGGAACCATTACTGAAATGAGTGTTAAAAATTCCTGCATCATTTTTCTAGAAAAAACTAATGATTGAGCTTGTGCATGATTTAAAAATTCCATTGCAGCAGCAACCGCGGTGTTAACTTTATATTCATTCAGTCGTTCTTGATAATCTTTAATGAAGCAATGAAACAAGCGACGATCTGCATCTTTAACATCGGTATCGTTTTCAATCATATTTTTTGGATTTGAAGTAAAATTCCAGAGTCGTTTTAAAAAATTATGAACGCCACAAATTGAGTTGTGATTCCATTCATTATCAAGTTCTGGTGGGCCCATAAAAAGCATGTACATGCGCAAAGTGTCAGATCCAAATTCTTTAACAATGTCATCAGGATTGACTACATTTCCTTTTGATTTTGACATTTTTTCAACGCGCCCGGTGAGCGGTGATTTCATGCAGACCATGCCTTGATTAAATAATTTTTTAAATGGTTCATTGAAGGGTAAAAAACCTTGGTCATGCAAAACTTTTACATAAAAACGTGAGTATAAAAGATGAAGTACGGCATGTTCAATACCACCAACATATAAATCGACAGGAAGCCAGTAGTTCATATCTTCTTTTGAAAAAGCTTCTTGATGATTGTTGGGATCGGGATAGCGTAAAAAGTACCAGCATGAACCAGCCCATTGTGGCATGGTGTTTGTCTCTCGTTTTGCTGGTTTTTGGCATGAAGGGCAGGGAGTGTTAACCCATGAATCAATGCCTGCAAGAGGCGATTCGCCCGTTCCGGTCGGTTCATATTTTTCTACATCGGGCAGAAGGACGGGTAATTGATTTTCAGGTACCGGAACAATGCCACATGATGAACAATGAATAAGAGGAATCGGTTCACCCCAATATCGTTGACGAGAAAAAATCCAATCACGTAATTTATAACTTGTTTTTGGCGTTGCGTATTTTTTTTCTTCACAATATTTAATAATTTCTTGGCGACAATCTCCAGCTTTTTTACCAGCAAATGCTGCGGGCGCTGTTAAAATGCCTTCTTTCATGTCGGTGTAGCAAAATTCAAGATTTTTTACTTGTTGAATGAGTTGTTTATCTTGAGGTAATAAAACTACCTTAAGGGGGATATTATATTTTTTTGCAAATGAAAAATCACGTTCATCATGTGCTGAACATTTAACAATACCGGTTCCATAATCTTTAAGTACAAAACTTGCAACCCAAATTGGCAAATCATTACCACTAATTGGGTCAATAATATATTTACCGGTAAAAATACCTTCAGATTCTTGGGCTTCTTCTGCATAATCTTTTTCAAGCCGGCGGGTGATAATTTTTCTGCAAAATGCTTCAATTTCATTTTTGTTTTCAGCATCAGCGATTAATGTTGCAAGTAGTTGATGATCAGGTGCAATGGTAACAAAGGTATCTGCTTCAAATGCTTCAAAGTGTGCACTGAATGTTTGAATGCTCAAATTCATGCCTTTGACTGGTGCAGTAAATGAAAGTCCTTCGCTTTTACCGATCCAGTTTTTTTGCATTAACTTTACTCGCTCTGGCCATTCAAGAGCATCAAGGTCATTGAGTAATTGTTCGGCATACTTTGTAATTTTGAGAACCCATTGTCGAATCTTTTTTTCAGTGACTATATTGCCACATCGTTCACAGGTGCCATTGACTACTTCTTCGTTAGCAAGACCGGTTAAGCAGGAGGTGCACCAATTGATCGGCATGTCTGATTCATACGCAAGACCAGCTTTAAACATTTGTAAAAAGATCCATTGTGTCCAGCGATAATATTCAGGATCAGTAGTGTCAAGTTCTTTTGACCAATCGTAAATCGCACCGATTTGCTTGAGTTGTTCTTTGAAGGTGGCAACATTGCGTGCGGTTCCAATTTTTGGATGAATACCTTTTTTTATAGCATCGTTTTCAGCAGGCAAACCAAAAGCATCCCATCCCATTGGATGAAGAACATTATATCCTTCTAAAAGTTTAATACGCGCATAAACATCAGAAAAAACATATCCTTTCCAGTGACCAACGTGAAGACCAGATCCTGAAGGATAGGGGAACATATCAAGGCAATAATATTTTTTAAGGTCAGAGTTTTTTTTTGTTTTAAAAAAAGGATTTTCTTCCCAATTTTTTTGCCATTTTTGTTCGATGGCATGCACTTTATATTCGTTCACAATAGTCCTTTATAATCAAGAAATTTTGTTTGTATTTTTGTTAAAATAATCTAAAATTAAGTCTACTGAAAAAGAAAAAATTAATAAAGATCAATTTTACATCAAAAGGTAATTCTATGAAAAAACAGATACCTCTTTTACTACTTTTAATAAGTGTTTCAAATATATTATTTGCAAGCAAGTATTCCTTGAGTGCACTTTTTGATGCATGTTATTGGGGTGAAGATGAGGAAATTAAAGAGTATATACATAATGGCTTTAATGTTAATGATCAAGATCAAAATGAAAGAACACTTATTCATTGTGCTGCATCCAATGGGCATTTACAGATTGTAAAAATACTCATTAATGCTGGGGCTGATTTGGAAGTTAAAGATAGAAACGATGCTACTACTTTACATTATGCTGTACGTTTTGGTTTTTTAGATATAGTTCAATATCTTTTGGCTGAAGGGGCTTCTGTTCAAAGTCAAAGCATGGAAGGAGATACTCCTTTGCATAATGCTGTTGAGTTTATAGAATATAAAGATATTGTTAAGGTACTTATTGATGCTGGTTCTGATGTAAATGCATTAGATTTACATCAGAGCAGCCCATTAGATTTGGCATTGTATCATAAAAATATAGAAGCTATTCAAATGCTTTTAGATGCAGGAGCTAATCCTTTTTTGTTAAATAAGAGTCAAGAAACAATTTTTGATCGATTACAGCTTGTTAATCAGGGAGATGAATTAGAGCATGCAGTAATTCTTATGGCATTTCTTGAACAGATGAATTATGAAAAATATCGAAAAAAATTTAATATCTCACATGAAGCGTATGTTAAAGCATGGCATTTATTATTTAGTGATCAAAATCGAGACATATTGATTCAATATGTCCATAAAGCAACTGCAAGACATCCAACACATTTATTTCAACGATTGCTTCGATCAAGAGAATGTTTATTTAAATAAATAATTTTTTTTGATTATATCTAGATTTTTATTTGTTTTTCCTGAGTATCTCTGTATCAATCAGAGATACTCTTGTTTTATGCCAATTAGATCTTTATAAAAAATATAAGATGTGAATGAAAAAAAAATTAACCATTTTTCTTATTGTTATTTTTTTTGATCGGGGTAGTCATTGTTACTGAATCTTCACTTAATCTTGATCCAACTAATATTAAGTTAAATAAAAATTTATTTATAACTTGAAATTTAAATTCATCCGTATCATCATGTGGTGCAATTTCTGCAGTTTTTGCATTCTTTTCTTTTAATGTATAAATACGATGGCTTGATGCTTTGTGACGACAAATAATATCAGGATATATTTTGCAAATTGCTCCAATACTTTTTTTAATATCACGAAATTTTAATGTACTTGTTTCGATGCAATACGTATCAATTAAGGCTTGAGCTATTTGGTGCGCATTTATTTGAATTTTTGTATCAGCAATATTATTTAAATATTTATTCTGACTTAAACTATATTCAAATTTTTTCTTCTTCTTATTTTTATTCATGCTCCCAAAGCAATGAGATGTCAAAGGAATTAAAAATAAAAATGATATTTTAAAGAGATTTAATTTCATTAGGGTCCTCCGAGACGTGCAAAAAATAAAAACTGCAAGTTCTGAAAGCAAATTTTTATATTTTGTTGTAGTAGTAGTTTTTTAAATGTAATAAAAATTTTATTGTCCGTATTTTAACCAAACGGTTGCAGTGAGTGTAATCCAAAATGGAATTTTAATACAGCGATAGTCCCATAAAATATCGATAATATTTGTTATTGCCAAAACAACAAGTGCTGGATATAAACAGAGAATAGGGGGAGCGATGAAGCTCATAATTTTTGCAAAACCAAAATTTGCCATAAACGTTGCAATAACGATTGTGATTAGTAATGCATTGATGTAAGAGGTTTTTTCTTGCAAAACTTCTTTTTCTAAATAATGAGCAAAAACAGTTGTTAAGGCAATTGCAGTTGTTAAACAAGAAGTAGCGATTGCGATATTAGCAATAACACCAAGTTGATTTCCCAATAAATATGAAGAGAGTGCAGTGAGTAGTTGTGCATCTTCAATATAGGTAATAACTGAGCTATGCATCGCTGCAATTAAACAGAATCCAGAATAAATAAGACCTAAAATAATGCCACCGACAGTTCCTGCATAAAGTCCCGCGAGAGCTAGCTCTTTGGGCGTTTCAACTTCCATATTTCTGCGGAGTGCTTGTAAAATCATCACGGCGAAAAAAATAGTTCCGAGTAAATCGAGAGTCCAGAATCCTTCAATAAATCCTAATGAAAAACTTTGCATATGCGGTAAATTAGAAGGATTTAACGGAACCCATGAATAAAGTCCTAAAATAACAATTGCAAAAAGTAATGTTAATTTTATTGGCCCTAAAAAACGACCAATAATATTTATCACATTGCTCGGACGAAGTGTCGAGGCAAAAATTAAAATTGCACAAAGCGCACTGAAAACTTCCATGCTACATGAAGGAATATACCATTGTACTGATGCATATGCAATCGCAATACAGCGAGGAATAATTGCAAAGGGACCAAAAAGCATCATGCATAAAAAAATAATTATGTTGCCAGGAATAAATCCAAGTTTATGAAACAATTTTTTATAATCACCATTACATAATAATGTTGAAATGAGTCCAATAATAGGTAAAATGACCGCAGTCAGAAAAAATCCAATCATTGCAAAATAGACTGTTTCGCCTGAGCTACGACCAAGTGCAAGTGGGTAAACAATATTACCTGAACCAAAAAGCATAGCAAAAATAGCTATTCCAACAGAAAGTATGTGTGTTATATGCATTGTTATAACTCCCGATTTAATATAATAGTAATCTTTTTTTTTGAAAGATTACTTAAAGACATACACAGAAGATGAAAGCAACTACCGCTTGAAGTTGTTACAGATAGTTTTAGACTATAGTTTTGTTCTGAGAAAAAAATATATGTAAAAAAAGTGTATTATCAACATCAAGTTTTTCATGCTGTGCACAAGAAACAATATTTTTAAATCATACATAAATTATCAAAAAAAGACAAGGTCCTATTTGGGCATCACTTTTATTGAATTATCCACAACAATGTTTATATTTTTTTCCTGATCCACAGGGACAGCTGTCGTTACGACCAACCTTAGGTGCTTCACGACGAATTGCTTGAGGTTCGGTATCTTCAGAGTGACCGATTTGTATTTCAGCTAATGCACGTTCCTTTTCTGCACTGATCTCTTTGATTGCTGCTTCGTTGATAGTATCAGGTTTTGTTTTAAAGAAACTTTGAATCACTGTATACTTAATATTTTCCATCATCTCTTCAAATTCAGCAAAAGATTCTTTTTTGTATTCAACAAGTGGATTTTTTTGACCATAACTACGAAGATTAATTCCTTCTTTAAGGTGATCAATATTTTGTAAATGGCGTTTCCATGCATGATCAACAGATTCTAAAAGAAGCCATTTTTCTGCATCATCTATAAGTTCTTGGTTTAATTTTCCACGATGTTGTTCATATTCAAGTAATAAAAAATCAACAAGAATATTCTGCACTTCTGCAGGGTGTGTATCAAGTAAATTGATATGACTAAAATGTTCAAGTGGAAGCGTAAATATTTTTGTTAGTGAAAAAATAATATTTTGCTGTTGTTTTTCGTTGCATTTTCCTTCAATAAAATGTTGATTGATTGTTGTAAGTACAACGTCAGTGATTAAATCTTTCATGAGATTTTGCATGGAGTCATGTCCTTCAAGAATCTCACGGCGAAATTGATAAATAATATTTCGTTGATTATTCATCACATCATCATATTCAATCAGGTGTTTTCGAATATCAAAATTTCTTTTTTCAACTTTTTCTTGTGCGGTTTCAATATTTTTGGTGATACGTGGATGTTCAATGTTTTCACCTTTTTCCATGCCCAAAAATTCCATTCTTTTTTTGAGTACATCGCCAGCAAAAATACGAATCAAATCGTCTTCAAGTGAAATATAAAATTTTGATGATCCAGGATCTCCTTGTCGTCCTGCTCGACCACGCAATTGATTATCAATACGACGACTTTCATGTCGTTCCGTTCCGATAATGCGAAGTCCGCCAACTTCACGAACGCCTTCACCGAGTTTAATATCAGTTCCACGGCCTGCCATGTTGGTTGCAATAGTCACTTTGCCGAGTTGTCCTGCTTCAGCAACAATATCTGCTTCGCGCGCATGATTTTTTGCATTGAGTACGTTGTGAGGAATGCCCGCTTTATCAAGAAGATGGCTCATTAATTCTGAAGTTTCAATAGCGATAGTGCCAACTAAACAAGGCTGTTGACGTGCATTACAAGTTTTTATATCATTAATCACGCCTTGAAACTTATCTTCTTTGCTTAAGTAAATAACATCTGATTCATCTCGGCGAGTAATGGGGCGATGTGTTGGAATACTGACAACTTCAAGATTGTAAATTTTATGAAATTCCGCTGCTTCAGTTTGCGCAGTTCCAGTCATGCCAGAAAGTTTATTATAAAGTCTGAAATAATTTTTAAGAGTAATTGATGCAAGCGTCTGGTTTTCACGTTCAATTTTTACGTTTTCTTTTGCTTCAAGTGCTTGATGAAGTCCATCGCTATATCGTCGTCCTGGTAAGATACGTCCAGTAAATTCATCAACAATTAAAATTTTATCATCGCGCACAACATATTCAACATCACGACGAAATAATGAATGAGCTTTCAATGCTTGTTGTACGTGATGAACATGATTGATGTGATCGGTGCTGTATAAATTTTTGATATTTAATGCACGTTCAACTTTATCGGTTCCATCTTCAGTTAATTGAACTGAGTGTGCTTTTTCATCAACTTCAAAATCAATAATTTTTTGTAGACCTTTAATTGCGTTGTTTGCAATTTTATATAAATCGCTGCTTTTATCACTTGCACCTGAAATAATTAAGGGTGTTCGTGCTTCATCAATTAAAATTGAATCAACTTCATCAACAATAACAAAATTAAGCGGAAGTTGTACGTAATCTTCAAGATCAAATTTCATATTATCACGAAGATAATCAAAGCCGAATTCGTTATTAGTTCCATACGTAATATCCGCACGATATTCTTTTTTTCGTTCATGATCACTCATAGAATTTTGAATGCAGCCAACTTCAAGTGATAAAAAATTATATAAAGGTTTATTCCAAAGAGCGTCACGTGATGCTAAATAATCATTGACAGTGACCAGGTGTGCACCTTTTCCGCTTAATGCATTCAAATACAGAGGAAGTGTTGCAACTAAGGTTTTTCCTTCACCCGTTTTCATTTCAGCAATTTTTCCTTGATGTAAAACAATGCCGCCCATCATTTGAACGTCATAATGTCGCATCTGTAAAGTACGCTTGCTTGCTTCACGGACGACAGCGAATGCTTCAGGTAAAATATCATTGAGTGATGCGCCGCGACTGATTTGTTCTCGAAATTGATTTGTTTTTTGAGCAAGATCTGTATCTGATAATGTTTCAATTATCGGTTCAAAATCATTAATTTTTTGCACGATGGGTTGAAGTTTTTTTACTTCGCGATCATTTTTTGTTCCAAAAATTTTTGAAAGAAGGCTTGTCAACATGAATGATCCTTTTATGGTTTTTAATTTTTAGGAAAATCTAGATTTTCATTTGAATGTATCATATTTTTTTATAAAAATACAAAACAATTCTCATAAAAGTTTTGGCTAAAAAAATAGATATACAGTTTTTTTATAGCGGATATTGGTTACATAAAGTAGAGACTTTGGTTCTTATTTCTTGCATGATATTTACATTCTCGTATTCCTTGAGTGCTTGAATAATTAATAATGCAAGTTTTTTTGTTGCTGATTCGGTAAATCCACGCGTAGTGATTGCTGGCGTTCCTAAGCGAATTCCACTGGTATAAAGAGGACTTTCTGTATCAAAGGGAATCATATTTCGATTGACAATAATACCTAACGACTCGAGTATTTTTTCTGCTTGTTTGCCCGTTAGATGGTGGGGCGCTTTTGCTTTAACATTAACAATACAAAGGTGATTATCAGTTCCACCACTGACCAGTTGATATTCATGATCGATAAACGTTTGCGCCAGCACTTTTGTATTGATTAGAATCTGTTTTTGATATTCGATAAAAGATGGATCAAGTGCTTCTTGAAAGGCTATCGCTTTTGCAGCGATTACTTGCATAAGTGGACCACCTTGCATGCCAGGAAAAACGGCGGAGTTTATTTTTTTTGCATATTCAGATTTGCATGCGATAAGCCCACCACGAGGTCCTCGTAATGTTTTATGCGTAGTGCTGGTGACAAAATCAGCATGAGGAAATGGATGAGAATGAAGTCCTGCAACAATAAGTCCAGCAATGTGTGCAATATCGGCTAAAAAATAGGCATTGTTTGCTTTGGCGATTTGACCAATTTTTTCAAAATCAATAACGCGTGGATATGCCGATGCTCCCGCAACAATCATTTTTGGTTGATGTTTTTTTGCGAGCATTGCAAGTTCATCATAATCAATTAGTTCTGTTTCTTGGTTAACATTGTAGGCAACGATGTTAAAAAGTTTGCCCGAAAAATTAAGGGGATGTCCATGGGTTAAATGGCCGCCCGATGCCAAGTTCATGCCTAAAATAGTATCGCCTGCTTGTAGAACGCTTAGGTAGACAGCAAGGTTTGCTGATGAGCCTGAATGTGGTTGTACATTAACATGTTCTGCATTGAGTAATTTTTTTCCTAAATCAATCGCTTCTTGTTCAATTTTATCAACGATTTCGCATCCAGCATAATACCTTTTACTGGGATATCCTTCGGCATATTTATTGGTTAAACAAGAGCCCATTGCGTCCATTACTGCTTTGCTTGCATAATTCTCTGATGCGATCAAATTGAGCGTTTGTTGTTGACGTATTACTTCTTGGTTAATGAGTTCTTTAATAGATAATGACATGCATTAGTTCCTTTTTGATGATAATTTTTTTGATTGCGTTTTTAGATAAGAAGTGCATATAATATTTGAAAATGATTGTAGTAGTTTTGATTTTAAAAGCAAAGGATTTGCAAAAAACGTATGGATAAAATTTATGCCCCCTGGCGTTCTTCATATGTGACTGATGTTAACAAAAAAAAGTCACGAACGCTTGAAGAAAAAGATTGTGTTTTTTGTACTGCTTTTAAATCGGATGAAGATGAAAAGCATTTTATTCTTAAGCGCGGCCGTTCTGTGGTTGTGATGCTTAATTTATATCCGTACGCGGGCGGTCATATCATGGTTCTGCCCGTTGAACATCATGGCGAGTTATTTCAAATTGATCAAGCGACACGATCTGAATTGTTTGAAGAAGTTAATACTTCAATTGAGTTGTTAAAAAAAGCGATCAATCCGCATGGCTTTAATGTGGGCATCAATGTGGGAGCTGCGGGTGGCGGTGGTATTCCTTCACATCTTCATGTACATGTTTTACCTCGCTGGAATGGCGATACCAATTTTATGCCGTTGCTCGGAGATACGCGTCCTGTCTCTTGTTCGCTTGAAGAAATCTATCAAATATTACTTCCATTTTTTCAAACGATGAAATAAAAAGAAGCCCTTGACTAAAAATCAAGGGCTTTTAGATTTGTTTAGTTTTGACTATGCAGTTGCTGTTTTTTTTTGTTGATCAGTCAATTCTTTTTTGAGTGCTTCAAGGTCGAAAGCATGTTTTTTGTTCATAGCATATTTAGTAGCTGGGTCTGTGAAGCATTTGCAGATTACGATTGATATCAAAATAAGACTCAATGATTCACGTATATTTTCAGCTATTTTTTCTACGTTTTTATTTTTTGTTATCTGATAGATTGTTTCTGCGATGATTGTGCATGGTGCTATTGTTGCACAAGCTATATCAGTTGCATATGAAAACTTTTTGAGTTTATCAGCATGACGTGCTAAAAAAGCAATAGCTTTTTCTTTAGTTGTTTGAGTAACTTCTGTTGCTTCAGTTGTTGTTGCACCAAGATTGATGGCAAGAAGTAATGTAGGGAGTAATAAGAGTTTCTTCATAGTCGACCTTTCGTTTAATTATATTTCGCCATTCCGTCTACGCTCTTAAGCTACGACGAGATCTGGCGGATTTGGCCGACCTGTTTTATTTGGCC
>JACCEA011011736.1_pt1 | contig 14124 bp, 8 predicted proteins | sample 7449851 | NCBI WGS metagenome assembly JACCEA01 (sample SAMN15323453, study PRJNA562643) | freshwater metagenome | isolation source: river surface water | place: USA:Blue River Watershed | collected 2017-08-18 | reverse complement strand
ATTGTATTAAAACTAAAAAAGGCCGCATTAAGCGGCCTTTTTTAGTTTATTTGAATCGGATTAACGTAACAGAGTTACTGTTCCGTCGTAAACGTATTCTTTATCTTCAAATGATGTAATCACAACGTGATAAACATACACCCCTTGTTGACATTCTACTCCTCTAAAATCTTTACCATTCCAACCTTCATTCACATTATTGGTTTCGAATAATTTTTCTCCCCAACGGTTGAATATAGTTAAGTTAAAGGTTTTAAAGTTCGTTGCAACCACATTGAAGTTTTCATTGGTTTGAGGACCTTCAACGTTTGGAGTGAAGATATCTGGAATGAACACAATGATATCAGGTCCAATGTGCACTTTTCTCATAAAGGTATCTTTACATCCTTTATCAGTAGAAGCAATCATAGATATTTGATACATTCCAGTATCACGAGAGTATGCGAATCTTGGATTAGAACTCATGGCAGTATCATTCGCATTTCCAGTTCCAAAATCCCAAACATAATTCAACGTAGGATTGAACGGATTTGATTCTACCGTAGTTTTGTTGATCATGGTGAATTTAGGCAACGCTACAGTAGTACTAAACGAAGGATCTGTTTCGAAGTAAGCAACAGGCAACGGATATGCTTCAACAATATTCGGTCCACTCACAGTAGTAGCACAAGCTCCACCGTCAGGTGTATTGTTCGTTACAGTTACTTTTACATCATATCTACCTTGTTTTTTGTACATGATATTTGAAGGAGTAGCGAATGTGCTTGAATCTCCATTACCAAATACCCACAAGTAACTCAATTGAGAAGCTGGAATTCCTTTAGTTTCATTCACTGTCCAGTTTGTTGGTAATGGTACACAACCATTAACTGCGGTTAGAGCGTCCAATTGAGGATAAGGGTGAATCACAATCAAGATTGAATCGGCTGCTGGAGGACAAACATCGTTTGCAAAAGGAACAGTTGAAACTTTCAATGTTGCTTTTTTATTCACTGCATCTTGTGTTCCGTGAGTATACACTATGTTCTCAGATGTAGGCTGGTCGATGCTACCGTCTGAACCATTTGTAATGGTCCATTGGATCGATTTGTTATTGAAATTGCTTACACTCTGAACAGGGAATGGAGAGTTTTCGCACTGAGGGTAAGGATTCACCGTAGTGATTTTGACCTCAGGTTTGGTTCTAACCATCAGAACATAGATTTCCGTATCAGCACAACCGTTGTTATCTGTGTATGCTAATTTCAAGTTGTAAGGACCTTCCAATGCAGCTGTTTTTGTTGATTTAGGATCAAAATTTGTTCCAGTCAAATTAACACCTTGCCAACTAGCTACACCTGAAGATGGTTTAGTTTGCGTTCTGTTAATTCGAGTGTTCAAATCCAAAGGAGTGGAACCTTCACACAATGTTAATGGTGGCAACAATACAGCATCAGGTGTATCATTTACGTAGATGAAGAAACTGTCTTGCTTCAAGCAACCTGTTCCGATGTTTGAATAACGAATATAATAAGTTCCAGGTCCAAATGAAGGTGGGAATAAGTGACCTAATGGTAATTTAGTTCCAACTTTGGCATGGTTTCTATCATAATCTACTTCAACAATTTCAAATTTACCGCCATCACCATCAGCACCAGGATTACCGTTAACGGTTACATTTTTGTACAAATCAATAGTATCCCAGTTCACACACAACGGATTTGGAGAAATCACTTTTACAGTTGGTTCACCTACGATGGTTACTTGAGTAGTATCACAACTTCTACATCCTGTTAAGATATCTTCGATACAAAGACTGAATTTATACAATCCCATGTAAAAATCTTCTGTTGGATCACCAAACAATAAACGGAAATCAGGAGTACCCATTGGATTGTTGTTCACCAATACAGCACTTGAATTCACACCAGCAGGTACTTGGGTAACTTTCCAATCGAATTTAATACCTGTTTTGGTCATAGGACGAATAACATTGTTGTCCATAGATACCTCACCTAAGTCTTGGCAATAGGTAGTATTTTTCAATTGCAAGATAGGATTACCATTGATTCGTTGAACAGTAGAATCTAAGTTAACACAACCGTTAGTATCCTTGTAAGATGCAAATATTTTTGTTTGGAAGTTTTTACCATTCTGCAAATCTTCATTTTTCAATTTAGAAGTCATGAATAGATGACGAGTTGCGGTGAAACTATCTACATAGATGTCTTTCTTATATAAAGCACCACCCCAAATGCGTACACCGTTCATTTTACCCACATTCAACATACTGTTTAATTCAATATCACCATAATCATAACATTGAGCAGGTAAAGGTTTCTTATCCCAACGCACGATAGGTAAAGTGTTTACCTTGATCGACATGGTATCTAAGTCTTCGCAGGTGTATCCTTTTTGAGTTACTTTAGCGAATACTGAATAGTAGAATGTTTGAGCCTTTCCACCAGGGGCATTAGTGTTTTTAGGATTCACCGAATACTCATAGTTACTACCCAACGTTTTACCTTCAGTTAAACTCTTCCACTCATAAGTAGCAGTTTCAAATACTGGACGATGCTGTGCGGTAATTTTAGTTGATTTCTCATTACAAATGATTTGATCAGCTCCAGCAATGGCAATTACCGTATCATTTACGAACAACTCAACAGTATCGTATTGAATACACTTAAATGTTTTTTCTTGAACTCGAACCCAGTATTTACCTTTAATATTGGGATAAATCTTTTGCGTGGTATCACCATTACTCCACAAATACTTAACTGTGTCTGCATTTTCAGCGTCAAACAACTGCTTTTCATAAGTACAAATTCTCTTGTCAGCACCTAAGTTTACCAATGGTAATGGTTTAACAAAAATCATTGCAGTATCATAGAAAATACAGCCATCTCCGTCAGTTACACGAATTCTGATTGCACTGTCTGTTACTACCTTCGGAACAGAAAGTTGACTGATGGTATCGCCAGATCTATGAGTTTCATTCGACAAAACTACTTTACCTGCCATGGTATCCATTTGTAAACGAGTCCAGTAGTATTTGTAAGGAGATTTACCGTGTAAAATATTCGGTGTTAAGTTCATACTCGTTCCGAAGCAAGCAAAAGTATCTTTTGTAGCCAAAATAACTGTTGGTGGATCGGGAACCATAACAGTATCTCTATAAATGGTAGGACAGTTAAAGGTGTTGTTGATTGTATGAACAAAGATATATTTACCACCTTTGTAGAACGTCATGGTGTCAGATTTCTTAGTTGAGAAGAATAATTCTTTCTTACCCTGACTATCACGAACACTCCATTGATATGTGGCTTTTCCTATGAAGTTGGCCGGTAATATAGATGTCATAGCAAACTTTCCGCACTTCAAGGTGTCGAAATCTCTAATCGCTTCAGCTCTAGGGTTAACCTTAACCTTGAAGCTTCGGATGGAGATCATCGGAGGAGTACAGTGTTGGTCAGTTGCTCTTACAGTGAATGAATACGATACGTCTGATGCATCTCCACGTTTAGTTTGCCATGCAAATTCATATTCTTTTTCACGTTTAGTCGGATCTACTACCGTAAATGTTGCACCCGGGATACCGCCATTCCAAGTAGCTAATACCGTATCAGGAATAGTTTGGTTTGGAGTGAATGTTTCGTCGGTGATTTTAATTTTTTTGGTAATTTTATCCCCTTCGCAGATCGTCCAAGAGAATGGACCATTAATTACAGGTGGTTTGTTGTATCCACATTCGTCGAGTACCCACATCTGCATATCTCGTCGAGTTCTACCCACTACAATCCAAGCGCCAGTTGCTGAGTCTTTTCTCCACTCGGTTTGTTCAATTACCAGAATCGGAACTTCATCGCACTTAGTTGGGGTTACAATGATATCACCGTTGGTTGTATCGAAGAAGAAACCACGAGGAGGATTCAAATTCGGCTTTGGATCACATTTGATGGTTGTAGGAGGTACACAGAAAGGAGTCATTGGATAATTCTGTGTGAATGGAGAAGAATAGGTAACAGAACCATTAGGTAATGAATTTAACCCTCTTACCAAACGATACGAAATGGAGTCAAAATCTACTGAGTCCAAGGCACCATTGTTGTAGTACCAAGGAGTATTACAACACAAGAAACCCACAGGTTCGTTAGTTAACGAAGGAGAACTGTTACACTTGTTGGTGGTTTTTTTGATGTTACAAATATTGATCATACAAGTAGCCCAAAAGTCCGCACCAGCTGCACCCGTTGTAATTGCACCATTACGGCAACACTGACCGATAGTAAAGGTTACTTCGCAACAAGTACTTTTGTTTACAAAACCAGATAACGGTGATTTTGTAAAATCCACCGTAATTTCATAGGTGTGTTCTTCTACCCCTTTTCCTGTTCCATATGTATTTTTAGGATTACAAGGACTTGAGGCAGTTGAACAACGTGTAGTAACGTCGCGAATACCAGTTCTGGTCATTCCCGTTAGGGATACTGAACCACATCCATTACCTCCATTGGTACCAGCATAAGCACCATAGGATGGATTGTCGAAGGAAATACCACGACAGTCGCGATAAACTTTGGCTACGATTTTGTATTTTCCGTTTCCTAAACATGTGTAAGACATGTCGGCACCCATCATATGGGATGCTTTTGTCGTTCCAAATGAAAGGAAACTAAACACAAAAACGATGAATGGTAATATTCTATTCATAGTAAAAATTATTTCTTGTTAGTATTGACAGCGGTTTTAATTTTCGCGTTGCCCCAAAAATAACAAATTCTGTAATTGAAACCATAATTTATCCTACATTAATTACATATAATCGAGAAATTTCAACAAAAATATGATAATACAAATCCGAAATAATAATTTCGTGAAGCTAATCAACCCTCTTCGATTTATATCTAAAGCGAAAAATACAAGTTCTTAAATTCCATAAAATCCATGAAATATCATAAAGTAAACAGTGAACTATTTGTAAATAATAGAAAACGACTAGCCGAACAGTTGAGTCCTGGAACCATTGCCATCATATCATCCAACTACGAAGTACCCAGAAATGGCGATGCCTTTTTTTCCTTCAGACAAAACAGTGATTTGTATTATTTAACCGGTATCGACCAAGAGGATACCATCGTTGTATTATTTCCAGATTGTCCCAACCCCATGTTCAGAGAAGCTGTTTTCGTTAAGGAAACAAATGAACAAATTGCCATTTGGGATGGTGAACGTCTAAATCCAACACAAGTTTATGAAACCTCCGGAATTTCATCCGTATTCTGGCACCATGAATTTTGGAAAACCATTCATTCCATTATACTTATGGCGGAAAACATTGCCGTATCTTTAAACGAAAATGACCGTTTTATAAGTAGAGTAAATTATTCCAATCTCGATTTAACCCACGAACTGAAAAATCGATACCCGGCTCACAATTTTAAACGAATTGCCGGTACTATTTCACGATTAAGGATGCAGAAAAGTGAATTAGAAATTAACTTACTTAAAGAAGCCATTTCCATAACCAAGAAAGGTTTACTCAGAGCAATGAAATTCATTCAACCCGGTGTCATGGAATATGAAATTGAAGCTGAGTTGATCTATGAATTTGTAAGAAATCGAAGCAAAGGTTTTGCTTTTGACCCAATTATCGCTTCGGGTTCCAGTGCTTGTGTTTTACACTACATTGAAAACAATAAACCAGTGAAAGATGGTGATTTGATTTTGATGGATTTCGGAGCTGAATATGCCAATTATAATGCAGATTTAACCCGATGCATTCCGGCGAATGGAAAATTCTCTAAACGTCAAGCCGAAGTATACAACGCAGTATTATCTGTTCACGATTATGCAAAAAGCATCGTGAAACCCGGAGTTACGATACCAGATTATCATGGACAAGTTTGTGCATTTATGAGTGAAAAATTGGTTGAATTGGGATTATTATCGTCCCAAGAAATAAAAGAAAACCCAAAAGCTTTCTTGAAATACTACATGCACGGAACTAGCCACCATTTAGGACTAGATGTTCACGATGTGATGCACCGATTTGACCCCATACCTGATTTTTCGGTGCTAACCATAGAACCAGGTATATATATTCCAGAAGAAGGGATTGGTGTAAGAATTGAGAACGACATTTGGTTAAATGGAGGTCAAACAATTGATTTAATGGAGGGATTCCCTATTACCGTTGATGAAATCGAATCGGCGATGAACGATTAATTCAATGACATAACTTTGAACCCATTGATCTATTGGATCATCGATATGAAAATGGCTTTGAAAATTAATTCAAAGCCATTTTTTTAACCGTGTTATACTAGTTATTTAACTGTATTTTACTGATTATTTTACTATTTAATCTTAGGAGTTCCAACCATTTTCACCCACTAAAGGTACGAATTTGAAAGAACCAAACTTTTCACGTTTGAATTTCGTTTCTGATAAACGAACAATGCGAATCATTTCTTGATCATTAACCGTAGTACCCACGGGAATAACCAATTTACCTCCAATATTCAATTGCTTCATTAAAGATTCTGGTACGGTTGGAGCACCTGCAGTTACTATAATAGCATCATAGGGGGCATATTTAGCGTAACCCTTGCTACCATCTCCACAAATTAGGGTCACACGATCCTTATAATTCGACAATAATTTAGCTGCTTTTTCTAATAACGGTTTAATGTATTCAATACTATACAACTTTACCCCCATTTCGGCCAATACAGCTGCTTGATATCCACTTCCAGTTCCGACTTCTAGAACCTTACTATCTTTTTGTATATCAATTAATTGAGTTTGTATTGCAACGGTATAAGGTTGTGAAATTGTTTGGTCGTGCCCAATTGGAAATGCAGCATCCCGATAAGCAAATTGCTCAAAATCTTTGGGGAAAAACCAATGTCGCGGAACTCTATTAATAGCTGCTAACACACTTTTATTTATTATACCTTTTGAAGCTAACTCATTGACTAGCTTTACTCTTTTACCTTGATGCACGTAAGTATCTTCCATATTTAAGGTTTTAACAATGTGTTAAGAATCAAATTTTCTTGATGCAAAAAATCATTGAATTTTTGTGAAGTACAAAAGTAAAAGGAAACTTTTATTCTATGAAAGACACAATCATTCTTGGCTCTAATAAATCTGCTGAAGAATATATTTCTATGTTGTCGGATATGAAAAATATCCGCGTAAAGGGTTACATCGATCCCGATGATTCCTTGAATTACAACATGTTCGGAGATTTTATCAAAACCATGGAGATTATCGAGCAAGGTGATTTATTTATTTTGGGAAATCAGGTTCATAGCATCGATATTGATGTATTGAAACACATGATTCGATTTGGAAAACACATTTTGATTGATGGTTTGCGTAATTGGTCGAGTTATGAAATAAACGAACTTGAAAAACTCCGTCGTGAAAGTCAAACTGTATTTCAATTCGGCAATACCTTAAATGGTAAGCCACTGGTTACAACAGCATTTCAATACATACGAAAACCAAGATTAGTAAAAGTTGAAAAATTCTCAACTGCACCTAAACCGGGTCAGTTTGATCATTGGATTTTCAATCAACTTGCAGAAGAAATAGATTTAGTATGTAGGATTATGAACTCCGGAATTCGTACGATTTCAGCTCGACCCATGTTTCTGTTTGGTAAAGATCCCGATCTTTTGAACATTCAAATGGAATTCGACAATGATGCTATTTGTCAGATTGCATTGGGTAGAGCCATAGAAGAAGGAACTCATTCCATTCAGGTATTCCAACAAGAAAAACTCTTTCATTTAGATTTCACTCAAAATCTATTGTCGGAAACTAAAAATCAAGACCCATCGCATCAATTAATGTTGGAAATTGAGCCTCTATCCCCCGAAAAATACAGTGATAATCTACCCACAGTTACCATTGAGAAACCAATCATGCATTTTGATTCCAGAAAAATGGAGTTAAAAAATTTCATAGAAAACATTGAAAAAAGGTTAACCCCACTTTCAAATCTGGAACACTTAAAAGATGTTTCCGATATTTGTGAATGGATCAGCGAAAAGGTTAAACGACGTTACCAATCGGTTTGATTATTTCGCCATAATCCGTTTTAAAACCTTACTTTTGCACTATGAGCAATCGTAAATGGGCGCTTTTATTTCCAGTTTTCGTAGCGAATTTTTTCATGTTTTCATGTAAAACGGAAACAGGGTTTATTCCATCCTATGTACATATCGACAGTATCGGAGTTAATGCTAACTCAATATTCGGCAATAATTTAGAAGATTTTCAAGCGGTTCAAGTATATCAAAATGGACAAACGGTTGGTACCTTCCCTATTCCTTGTACTTTTCCAGTTGATGCTGAAGGAAAAACAAAACTAAATATTGTGCCTTTTATTAAAAACAACGGAAATAGTAATACTCTTATTCCCTATCGCACAATTCAACCATTGGATCTCGAGGTTAATTTAACCAGAGAACAAACCAGTACCGTTTATCCTGTATTTTCATTTAGACCCAATACCAAAGTTGTTTGGCAAGAGGATTTTGAATCGGGGAATTCTACGCTTGTTCCATTACGATTGAATTATGGCGATTCTGTTTCTGTTAAACGTGATTCTTTCAGTCTTTTGGGAAGATATTTCAACAGCAATAACCAATTTCACAACACATACATATTCGAGAATGATTCATTGAAATCTATTGATTTAGCCATTTTCGACCGAATTAAATTTCTTCCAGCTGATGGCAGAGAGGTATTTGTTGAATTCGACGTTAAATCGGATGTTGCTGTTACTTTAGCTTTGAAACGATTTACTCCGGATAGAACTCAAGTAGGAAAGTTCATTGAATCGTACGTTCCTTATATGACTGCGAATCCTACAAAAGGGCAATGGAAGCGCTTTTATTCAAACTTAATCTATGAAATACAGGGTCAACCTGCGAATACAGAATATTTAATTTTATTTAGTTTTGATAAACCAGCAGAATACAGCGGAGATTTAAACGTTAAAATTGATAACATTCGGGTTACATATCTTGAATAATTGCATCTCATCTTTCAAATTCAAAAAAATTGGCTATCTCCCGTTTAAATAAAAAAAGAAGTCGCAATCGCTTAATCATTCATGTCTTGTGTGATTGGATAGCAGCGTCAATAAGTTGGTTGGCACTTTTCTTATTTCGAAAAAATTATATTGAAGCATCTAAACATGGTTACAGTATTCCCATTAATTTAGATCCAAAGTTATTTCTAGGCTTAATTCTGATTCCGATTTTCTGGATTTTCTTGTATGCACTTACTGGATACTATCAACACATTTTACGAAGGTCTCGACTGAAAGAACTTGAAAACACCATTGCAACAAGCTTTTTTGGCGTTTTATTTTTGTTTTTTGCCCTAATTCTTGACGATAGTGTTTCGGATTATCACGACTACTACATTTCACTGTTAATTTTATTTGGTTTCCATTTTTTCACTACGTTGCTCTTCAGAATGATTAACTCCACTTACACCATTTCTCAAATTAGAAGTCGAAAGTGGGGTTATAATACGTTACTTATTGGCACAAAAAACGTAGCCCAAAATCTTTATTTTGAATTAGAAAATGCCAAAATTCCTGAAGGATTTAAAATAAAAGGATTCGTTCGAATTGATTTGAACGAAAATTCAGTAACTTCTAACGATTCTGCAGTTCCTGTTTTAGGGGATTGGACGCAGCTTCCAAGTATCATTCAACTCCACGAAATTGAAGATGTGATTCTCTGCAATGAGCCGGAGGAATCGGAACAAATTCCTACAATTATCGATACCATTCAAAATGAAGATATTCATTTAAAAATGCTCCCTAACGACTACAATTTGGTATTAGGAATGGTTAAAATGAACAATATCTTAGGAGCAATGTTGGCGGAAGTAGATTTTGAAGTGATGCCTTATTGGCAGAAATTCATCAAACGAGGAATAGATATCGCCGTTTCCGTTGTTGCATTAGTCATATTATCGCCATTATTTCTGCTTATTTCTATTGCAATTAAGGCTAACTCTGCCGGTCCTATTTTCTTCAAGCAGGAGCGTATTGGTTACAGAGGTATTCCCTTTTATATCATTAAGTTTCGCAGTATGAGAGTAGATGCAGAAAAGGAAGGTCCTAAACTGAGTTCTGATTCTGATGATCGTAGAACGAGTGTGGGAGTTTTCCTTCGAAAAACTCGTTTAGATGAATTACCTCAATTCATAAATGTGTTATTAGGTCAAATGACATTAGTTGGACCAAGACCTGAAAGAGAGTATTTTATCAATCAAATAGTTAGTAAAGCTCCTATTTACAAACGCCTGCACCGAGTAAAACCCGGAATTACCAGTTGGGGTCAAATCAAATATGGCTATGCTGAGTCGGTCGAAGAAATGATAGATCGAATGAAATACGATATTCTGTATTTGGAAAATATGTCGCTTGGTTTGGATATCAAAATCATGTTCAATACCGCACTCATCATGATTCAGGGTCGAGGAAAATAAACTATTACTCCTTATTTTTGTTGGTTGAAAGCAACCATATACATACTTTTAAAATACTTTATAATAAGATAATAAATCTTTATGATTTGTTCAAGTATTATTGAAGGTTGAATCTATGGAAGCAAGTGTTCAACAGTACAAAATTTATGCAAACGGATTCAAACCTTTTACAACCCGGTGTTTCTGTTCCAGAGAATAGGCCATTAAAACTGATATTCGACATCGTAAATCAAGAGCGTCGTAATATCAAATATCTTTATGTTTATGCTATTTTTTCGGGACTCATTAGCCTTGCCATTCCTCTAGGAATTCAAACCATTATTGGTTACGTAATGGCTGGTCGCTTAAATACAAGTTGGTTTCTACTATCGCTGATTATCACATTTTGTGTTCTTTTGGCTGGCCTAACCAAACTAGCACAATTGAGTATTGTAGACAGTGTTCAACGCAAATTATTCATATTTTTTGGAGAAAAATATAAAGATCAACTGATAAAATTAAAAGCGAATACGCGCGAAGTTCCAGCTAATTTGGAAGCACGTGTAGGCTACTTCATGGATGTTGTAACTCTTCAAAAGAGTTTATCCAAATTACTCGTTGATTTTACTGGTAAATTACTACAAGCTTTCTTTGGATTGTTGCTACTTTCCATATATCATCCCTTATTTCTTACATTCGGTTTGATGGTAATGTTGGTGGTAGTCATTGTATTGCGATTTACTTGGAAACGCGGATTTGAAACAGCAAGAACAGAATCCAACTATAAATTCAAAACAGCAGAAGCATTAAGAATGTTATTCAAGGTTCAGGATAAACGAACATTGCCTGAAATAGAGGATCAAATTGATCACCACATCAATCAATATTCTGAAGCCCGGATTCAACACTTTGGAATCTTATATCGTCAAGCTTGGTTAGGTATCATTACCAAAGTAATTTTCACTGCATTTATGTTAATAATTGGAAGTTATTTATTGGTTACTCAAAAAATCTCTTTGGGTCAATTTCTAGCAGCAGAGATACTTATTATAACTCTTTTAGATGCTGTAGAAAAACTAATATTAACCGTTGAAAATTTATATGATTGCGGTATTTCAGCTGAAAAACTTAATGTAATTTCCACGATCGATGATACAATCTAAATATTTAGCTGACAGTCCTTGGACAGGAAAAACCTTCCAACGTATTATCTTTTCTATTACATTGTTAGGCTTTGGAATATTGTTTTATCCTTGGACGCAAAACATTGAATCTACAGGTTCTGTAACCACTTTACGACCCAATGAACGACCTCAAGCCATTCAAACACTTATTGCAGGAAAAATTACCAAATGGTATGTAAAGGATGGGGATTATGTGAAAGAGGGTGACACCATTGCTGTACTTTCTGAAATCAAAAGTGAATATTTGGATCCAGGTTTGTTGGGACAAACTTCAACTCAAATTGAAGCGAAAGAAAACTCGATTATTTCGTATTCTTCAAAAGTAGATGCTATAAATAAGCAAATCATACAATTAGAGAAAAATCGAGATTTTTCCATTCAGAAAGCCAAGGTAAAGTTGGATCAAGAAACCATTAAATACCGATCTGAACTTGCAGAATTACAAGCAGCACAAATTAATTTAAAAATTGCAAAACAACAGTTTGAGCGAGATAGTTTATTGGGGTTGAAACAAATTAAAAGTCCCCTCGATATTGAAAATCGTAGAGTTAAATATCAAGAAACGGTGGCTAAATTGGCCATCCAACAAGCCAAAACAGATATGGCCAAAAACGCCATTGAAAACGCTCGAATAGAATTACAAAACACAGCTGTAGAATACGGCGAAAAGTTGGCAAAAACAGAGAGCGATCGATACTCAGCCATTTCTGCGCAAATGGATACGGAAAGTGAAGTTTCAAAACTCAGAAATCAATATTCCAATTACCTCATCCGCAATGGATTTTATATCATTCGTGCGCCACAAGAAGGATTGGTTTCTCAGACTTTATCAAATGGAGTTGGAATTGCTGTGAAAGAAGGTCAATCTATTTGCACCATTGTACCTTCCAATGTTAATTTAGCTGTAGAACTTTATGTAAAGCCAATGGATATGCCACTAGTGGAAATTGGTTCCCCAGTGCGTTTTGTATTTGATGGTTGGCCAACTATGGTTTTTTCTGGATGGCCAGAGTTTTCTTATGGAACATATCCTGGTGTTATATATGCCATCGACAATGCATTACAACCCAATGGTACCTACCGGATCTTGGTGAAAATGGACCCTAAAGATAAAACTTGGCCTCAACAGCTAAAAATTGGAGTTGGAGCACGGGGTTATATGCTCTTAAAAAGAGTGCCTGTTTGGTACGAACTATGGCGTCAATTAAATGGATTCCCTCCCGACTTTTATCACAACAATCGTTTAGATCCTAGTAAAAAAACGGATAAATCAAATAAGGAAGACAAGTCCGAATAACCCATGAAATATTCCGAAGAAAAACTCATTATTCAAACCAAAAAACACAGTCCATTGAGATTTTCTATGCACTTATTGATTGTTTTGTTATTTCTTTTCGGGGGAAGTTTATTCGCGCAAAATCCACAATCAGAGGTAACCCGTAAAACAGCTAGACGAATAGACACTTCGAAGCTAACCACTGAATTTACTATATTACACGTAATTGACCAAGTTAGAAAAGCACACCCGCTACAAGAAGCTGCGAAACTAAATTCGGGTATTGGTTCTGCCTATCTGTTGAGCAAGAAAGGAGCATTCGACCCTTATCTCGTATTGAATACTCGGGAAAAAAACTTTGGAGGAAAACAGTATTATCAAGGAACTGAAAGTAGAATTAGCATCCCCACTTTTTCACCGATTTCAGGGGAAATTGGCTTCGAAGATTGGCAAGGAAGTTTTACAAACCCAGAATTGAATACAGGATCTAACGGACAACAATACGTTGGACTTAATATTTCTGTTTTAAAAGGTTTAATTACAGATCAGCGAAGAACAGATTTACGTAAAGCCCGATTATTCAATGAACAATCTCAATTTGAACAACAGTATATGTTGAATCAAACGGCCAGTGAAATATGGTCGGATTACATTGAATGGTATATTTCATATCAGGAATTGGAGTCATTGAGAATGGGGGTTACGTTAACTACTCAACGACAATTAGCATTGCGTGAACTTTTCATGTCCGGGGGCTGCAATGGTATGGATACTTTAGAAAATTCCATACAGTTAAATTTATTTAAAGCACGTTTAAAACAAGAAGAACTAAATCTCTTTAAAACACGTTTGTCGATGAGTAAGCATTTGTGGAATTTGGATAATTCCTCCAAGAATTCTGTGTATTTGCCACTTGAATTAAACGATTCTACCCTTCCCACTTCTGAGGGTTTGAATTTTCTAGACAGCGCATTTGCTCAATCATTGAAACTAAATAATGTACTATCCAGTGTACCTTATTTGAATATTCTTGAAAGTAAGGTCAATCAAAAAGAATTGGAAGTCAAATTAAAACAACAAGATTTATTACCCAAACTGGATCTAAAATTCCAAACATTGTCTTCAGGGTTAGGTTCTACTAGCTTTGATCTTAATAATCAACGATTTGGAGTTTCTTTT
>JACCEA011143435.1_pt1 | contig 14125 bp, 9 predicted proteins | sample 7449851 | NCBI WGS metagenome assembly JACCEA01 (sample SAMN15323453, study PRJNA562643) | freshwater metagenome | isolation source: river surface water | place: USA:Blue River Watershed | collected 2017-08-18 | reverse complement strand
TGTATGGAGGGTAAGACCGTCGGGAACAACGATGGTGCGACAGTGGGAGCAGATGGGGCAACACTGGGAATCACTGTGGGTGCAGCTGACGGCACTACTGTTGGGAGACACGTCGGGTTGGATGGCATAGCTGTTGGAGCGAAACTTGGACAAGCAGTGGTCGGGTAAGTACTAAGTGCCGCGGATGGAGTCTCCGTGGGATTTGATGGGCCATATGTTGGTACAATGGACGGCGCAGCACTAGGCTCTAAAGTGGGCTCCACAGTAGGTTCTTCTGAAGGTGCAACAGTCTGTGCGCTTGGTGCTGCTGTAGGAATAACACTGGGGGTTACAGTTGGCGATGTAGAGGGTGTCATGGTTGGGTTTGATATAGACGTAGGAATCATTGTTGGAGTGCAACTCGCTTCTTCTGTTGGAAAGGCGGTAGGAATTTCTGTAGGTGTCGCAGTCAGTTCCGCTGTTGGTGCAGACGAGGGTGAAATAGATGGAATTTCTGTTGAATAATATGTTGGTGGTGCGGAAGGTGCAACAGTTGTTGTGTGTGAAGGATGATAAGTAGGTGTTGGCGAGGGCAGACAGGATGGAACCAGCGAAGGTTCTTCAGTCGGGAATGTCGTTGGGCTGATTGTGGGGTGTGCAGTTGGGGAATAGGATGGCGAATCAGATGGTTCTGGTGTGGGTGAAGTGGAGGGAGTAACACTTGGCTCAATGGTTGGTTCGGTTGAAGGAACAACAGTAGGAAATGTAGTTGGACTTGGTGTTGGGCGCTTACTTGGATGTGATGTTGGCCTACTGCTCGGAGAAGCTACAGGAATTTTCGATGGTCTACCAGATGGAACACTTGAGGGAGTATTGGATGGTAACGCAGATGGAACTAAGGTAGGATGAGCAAGTGGCATATTTGTAGGTTCACTACTTGGTACAGTGGATGGTTGGGCTGATGGACTGGTTGATGGTAAAACTGATGGATTGCTTGTTGGTTGCGAAGTTGGTAGAACACTTGGACTTGAACTTGGTAGGGATGATGGAATGCAAGTGGGTTGCGAGGATGGAGATGATGAGGGACGGCAAGTCGGTTGTCCACTTGGGACAGCACTTGGTGCAGTGGTCGGAGATGAAGAAGGCATCACACTAGGTTGAAAACTTGGTTTAACACTGGGTGAGGTGGTAGGGAAACTTGATGGTTGGCCAGATGGTTGTGATGATGGTATAACAGATGGTGAAGAAGATGGTTGAGAACTTGGCAACAATGTAGGATATGTAGTTGGAAAGGAAGTGGGTTGAGTGGAAGGAGTCAATGAAGGGACGGCAGATGGACAAGTAGTTGGTTGACTACTTGGTCTACCACTTGGCACTCCAGTTGGCATGGATGATGGTTGACTAGATGGAGTAACGGAAGGAACAGAGCTTGGCATGGCAGAGGGCATAACACTTGGCTGACAGCTTGGTCGCACACTCGGAGAGGAAGTTGGCTGGATCGAAGGAACTGCTGATGGAACCACCGACGGTTGTGTGCTTGGTTGAGCGGTTGGATCCCCACTTGGAAGTGTTGTTGGAACGGAGGAAGGGCTGATAGAGGGCTGACAACTTGGAAGAGTGGTAGGCCTTGAAGTGGGAAACGAAGAGGGCTGTGACGATGGTTTGGTGGACGGAATACTTGAAGGACCACAAGATGGCTGACCACTCGGCGCGATCGTCGGATACGTACTTGGTTGAGCACTGGGTGAATTCGATGGTTGCGTGGTGGGTGTTCCTGTAGGATTTGCACTGGGCACCGCAGTCGGTTGTAACGAGGGTGAAACCGAAGGTTCACCAGTAGGTCGACTTGATGGTTGTGTACTTGGTTGCATGGAAGGAGTTATTGTTGGATGAGATGATGGCTGAGAAGAAGGCAATACAGACGGACAACTCGTAGGGGAACATGAAGGTTGGTTCGAAGGACTAATCGATGGGGAAACACTGGGTTGTGTTGTTGGACTACCAGAGGGTTGACAACTAGGGTTAACAGTTGGCTTGGAGGAAGGGTAAATCGATGGTTGCGAGGATGGTAAAGATGATGGTTTAGTGGTGGGAGTTGTGGATGGTTGGGCACTTGGACAAGAACTAGGTTCACTGCTTGGTCCTGACGAAGGCTGTCCAGAAGGGCAAGTTGATGGCTGGGAAGAAGGTAATCCTGATGGAACTGAAGTGGGCTGAGACGTTGGTTTACCAGATGGAGAAGCAGTTGGGTGGGCGAAAGGTTGTTGAGAGGGCTGACTACTAGGTAAAGAGCTTGGCAGCGAAGACGGAACACAAGAAGGTTGTCCTGAAGGCTGTGCAGTTGGAAATGTAGTCGGGAAAGACGACGGTTGACTGGTTGGTAATCTTGTCGGAGCAGAAGATGGTGATGTTGACGGTTGGGCAGATGGTAAAACAGTTGGTAATGCTGAAGGTTGCGCAGATGGTTGACAAGTGGGATGACCTGATGGGGATCCTGTCGGCTGCATTGAAGGCTGGTTAGATGGAATGGATGTAGGGTGCGTGGTAGGATGAGTAGATGGCTGACTGGTGGGCAGCGTTGATGGGGACGATGTTGGCTGAACCGTAGGTTGGTTTGATGGTCGCGAACTAGGAAGAGAGGAAGGTTGCAACGATGGTTGGCTGCTAGGAGAATACGTCGGTAGTCCACTGGGTTGAGAAGAAGGTTGGTGACTGGGAACAGTAGATGGTTGCGAGCTGGGTTTGGTCGAAGGTTGCTTGGTTGGTTGAGCACTGGGTTGACAAGAAGGAGTGGCGGTGGGCGCAGCAGATGGTTGAGAGGATGGAATTGTTGTTGGCTTCCCAGTAGGCTGACATGTAGGCTGTCTGCTTGGTTGACTCGTAGGTCTCCCTGTGGGACTTGCTGTTGGTTGGCAACTTGGTTGGCAACTTGGTTGATCCGTTGGCCGAATTGTCGGACTATTGCTTGGTTGGGAGGAAGGTAGAGTAGTGGGAGAAACAGTTGGTTGTGTGGATGGCTGGATCGTGGGCTTACTTGACGGAGTGGAGCTGGGTTGACAAGTTGGTAGTCTAGTTGGTTGACTGCTAGGTAGAACTGTGGGCGAAGAGGTAGGTTGGCCCGACGGCTGTGCACTCGGTAAACTCGACGGATTACTTGACGGCTGACTGCTTGGTTGGGAGCTCGGAATTCCACTAGGTTGTGAGCTGGGGTAAGATGAAGGCTGGCTAGTGGGGTGTGATGATGGTAATGATGAAGGTTGGCCCGACGGTTGACCAGTTGGTGATGCACTCGGTTGGGAAGATGGGATCATGGATGGTTGGGAAGTAGGGTTTACTGTCGGTTGATCAGAAGGTTGATTTGACGGTTGCCCTGATGGGGAACAAGTTGGTTGAGTTGTAGGATGGCTTGACGGTTGAGATGTAGGACTCGATGTTGGCTGATACGTTGGTTGAGTTGAAGGTTGACAGGTGGGAAAGCATGTTGGGCGCACAGAAGGTTGTGATGTTGGTTGATTCGATGGCTGAGATGAAGGTTGCATTGTTGGGAGAGAACTGGGCTTTGATGATGGTTGTGATGTAGGGAACACTGTTGGACTTCCACTTGGTTGAGACGAAGGCTGAGAACTAGGGCTATTGGTTGGTTTTGTACTCGGTTGAGAAGTTGGTTGAATCGATGGCTGAGTTGTTGGTTGTCCAGTGGGGGTCGCGCTGGGTTGCGATGACGGTTGCGTAGTAGGCTGACCTGTTGGACGCATGGTTGGCTCTGAGGTTGGTTGGCCACTTGGTATCTGAGTAGGCTGGCTACTTGGATGAGCAGTTGGCTCGTTCGAAGGTTGCCCAGATGGTTGCTGAGTTGGAACCGAAGTGGGACAACTTGATGGCTGTCCTGTAGGTTGTCTAGACGGACGAGCAGTTGGTTGAGTTGTCGGCTGATTTGATGGTTTGGCAGATGGTTGCGCAGTAGGACTCGAGGAAGGTTGACATGTTGGGGTAATAGTAGGCTGATTAGAAGGAACAGCAGTTGGAAATGAAGAGGGTTGAGAGGTAGGTTGATTAGAGGGTTGAATAGATGGTTTAGTGGAAGGTTGACGGGTTGGTGAACTTGTCGGTTGATTGGTAGGATGCGACGTTGGTTGCGTTGATGGTCCATCGCTTGGTTGTGCAGATGGGACGACAGTTGGAGATGATGTCGGCTGCTTCGTGGGTTGCCTCGTCGGTTGATTGGTAGGCATTGTACTTGGTTGACTTGTTGGGGTGGTAGTTGGTTGCATAGTAGGTTGCGAAGAGGGCTGCCGAGTCGGCTGTGAAGTGGGCTGTGTCGATGGAGATCGGGTAGGCTTGGAACTTGGTTGTGATGATGGTTGGGAGCTCGGCTGAACCGTCGGTTGAGCTGAAGGTTGCACTGTAGGGGCATTGGTAGGTTGTGTACTTGGTTGTAAGCTTGGCTGCACTGTCGGGCGACTCGATGGTTGTTGTGTAGGAATTGCTGAGGGATGCGATGATGGTTGAGTGGTTGGTTGAGTGGAAGGTTGAAACGTTGGTTGCACAGATGGCTGAGATGTAGGGTTAGTCGTTGGTTGAGTTGTTGGCAATGAGGATGGTGCACATGATGGTTGACCTGTAGGCTGAGAGGATGGAAGTGTAGTTGGCTTTGAAGAAGGTTGATTTGTTGGCTGTGAAGAAGGTTGTGATGAGGGTCGATGTGAGGGCTGTGTTGTTGGCTTGGTAGTAGGTTGATCAGTTGGTTGAACCGTTGGTTGATACGTCGGGTGACTACTTGGTTGACTTGAAGGCGATGAGCTCGGAAGTGCAGATGGTTGACACGTTGGTTGCGTGGTTGGCTGAATTGTCGGCTGATTAGAGGGCTGACTACTGGGGATACTGGTTGGTTGGGAGCTAGGGTATGATGTTGGTCTACAGGATGGTTGACCACTTGGTTGTCCTGACGGTACAGTACTTGGCTTGGAAGTAGGTTGACAAGTGGGCTGACCAGACGGCTGTCTTGTTGGTTGACTTGAAGGTTGATTAGTTGGAGAATTACTAGGCTGACCACTCGGTTGTGCTGAAGGCTGAGTTGTTGGAGAGCCAGTTGGTTGAGAAGAAGGTATTCTACTTGGTTTAGAAGTTGGCTGTCTCGACGGCTGGGAAGTTGGCTGATTAGATGGTTGGAAAGAAGGTTGGCTAGTTGGAGAACCACTGGGCTGAGAACTTGGTCGAGCAGACGGCAAACACGAAGGTTGCCCAGTTGGTTGAGTCGATGGATCTATACTAGGCTTGGAGGATGGTTGAACTGATGGTTGTGTGCTTGGTTGTCCTGTTGGTTGTGCACTTGGCTGGGTTGTTGGATGTATCGTAGGTATTCTTGTTGGCTGGGAGGTTGGAAAACAAGATGGTTGGGACGATGGTTGTGTCGAAGGAACCGTCGTGGGCCGGGAGGTGGGTTGCGATGAGGGCATAGAAGAAGGTTGTTGTGATGGCTGTCCGGTTGGTTGGGTGGTCGGATACACACTTGGTTGAGATGTAGGATGTGCAGATGGTTGGCGTGATGGTTGTCCAGTTGGCTGTCTCGTTGGAAAAGCTGTCGGATACGAACTCGGTTGAGTGGTTGGTACAATAGTTGGTTGAGTTGAAGGTTGCCTTGTTGGCTGGCTACTGGGTCTGCCCGTAGGTTGGCGAGATGGTTGCACAGAAGGGTGTACAGTTGGTTGACCACTCGGTTGTGTCGTTGGGTTTGATGTCGGACTTGACGATGGTTGTAGTGAAGGTTGAGTTGTTGGCAACGACGATGGTTGAATGGTTGGTTGCGTGGTTGGGCTTCCAGTTGGTTGTGAAGTCGGTTGTGTTGTGGGAAAGGTTGAAGGTTGAGAAGTGGGCTGATTAGATGGTTGACAACTTGGTTTTGCAGACGGCAGCGTTGTAGGTCTCGAGGTAGGTTGCCGAGTTGGCTGTGTTGTGGGCTGGCTTGTCGGGTGAAAACTGGGCTGGGAGGTAGGCCGTCGAGATGGTTGTCTGCTCGGTTGCGAAGATGGCTGTCGGGAAGGCATCGACGATGGCTTTGATGATGGCTGGGAAGTGGGCTGTTCCGTAGGTTGCCGTGTAGGTTGCCGTGTAGGTTGTGAAGTGGGGTGAGTAGTGGGTTGTGTACTAGGTTGACCAGAGGGTTGACGAGTAGGGAGTGATGAAGGCTGTCCACTCGGTTGAGACGTTGGTCGCGTTGAAGGTTGGGTAGAAGGGAATACCGATGGCTGACCAGATGGTTGCTGTGAGGGCTGTGCACTTGGTTTCCCGGTTGGATGTGTGCTTGGTTGTGAGGTGGGTTGTCTAGATGGTTGTGTACTTGGCTTCGCAGTGGGTTGTGAAGATGGCTGAACCGTAGGTTGAGATGTTGGTCGTTGTGACGGTTGTCCTGTTGGTTGTCGCGATGGTTGTGTAGTAGGATGAGAAGTAGGGTGAGCACTCGGCTGACAAGATGGCTGGCGAGTTGGAAGTGATGAAGGTTGTCGACTAGGCTGAGCACTTGGTCGTGCTGAAGGTTGTGTAGAGGGAACACTTGATGGTTTTCGAGATGGTTGTCGTGAAGGCTGTGCACTTGGATTCACAGTTGGATGTGTAGTAGGTTGTCCAGTGGGTTGTTTAGATGGTTGTCTACTGGGCCGTGCAGTAGGTTGTGAAGAAGGTCGGACTGTTGGTTGAGAGGTTGGTGAACCAGTAGGTTGTGAAGATGGTTGTCGTGATGGTTGACCAGTGGGTTGACTAGTTGGCTGTACCGTTGGAATGGAAGAAGGTTGTACAGTTGGACTAGTGGTTGGCTGCACGGATGGTTGCCTCGTCGGTTGAGAAGATGGCTTACACGTAGGTTTCGAGCTTGGTTGAGAAGATGGTTGACGTGTCGGTAAGGAGGATGGCATAGTAGATGGTTGACCAGAAGGCTGTCCTGATGGTCTACCAGTTGGACGACTACTGGGTTGGGAAGTAGGAGAGCAGCTAGGTTGTGAAGACGGAAATGTTGAGGGTTGAGTCGTTGGTGAGCTAGAAGGTTGACACGTGGGAATTATTGATGGTTGAGAGCTTGGAGCAACTGATGGATTTACGGATGGCTGTGAAGTTGGCTTCGAAGAAGGCTGATTCGAAGGACGACCGGTTGGTCTACCTATTGGTTGGCTTGTTGGTACTCCAGATGGTTGTGAAGAAGGTAGTCTTGACGGATGCGATGACGGTTGATTGGTGGGTTTACTTGTTGGAGTTGACGGATGGGATGTAGGTTGACTTGAAGGTTGTCCAGAGGGCTGCATCGTAGGTTTGCTGGATGGTTGACCAGTAGGAAGACTCGTAGGACGCACCACAGGTTGTGATGTCGGTTGCCTTGTTGGCTGTGATGTCGGTTGTCCAGTTGGTTGACTCGACGGCTGACTTGTCGGCTGCCTCGTAGGCTGTCCAGTCGGCATTGGACAACAATATGCACTAAAATACATCACTGCCACCGTTGAGCAAGTGGAATCTGTTGGAACATGAGTGACATATATGTTGTATTGACTTGCTGTTACAGAGGCACTAGTAGGAGAATAACAAGAATAATCAGATCCACAATCATACGATTTCGCTTGACAAAAGATAATCGCGGTACAAGTTGATCCGGTGCAAGTCCCTTTATTTGATGTTGATGCATAAACTGTTACTGTTGATGAATTTGAATTAACAGTACCACCTGCATATTTAAATTTATTAGCGTAAAAGCCACTACCGCAATTCGGTACGATGACCGCCAAAGATGATGCTAAAGATGATGCCGCTATTGTAAACGTCTGACTGACGGTTTGATTGTAACATTGCGCATGTCCACTATTTATCCACGACATCAACAGTACCACCAACAGAACCAATCTTGAAGAAAAAATACTATTCCATAAGGTTTCTAAAAAGAATGTATGTAAGATACTTTGTAATGTATGTTTAAAAGAAAAAGAAAAAACTGCGACTTACTCATTTTTAAATATATAATAAAATTATTAAAATACAAAATAATCGTTGAAACGATCCAATTAATGATCCACTAAAACGTAAACTCGACAATTGCATGAGATCAACTGTGGATGCTGAACGAATTTGAAAAGATTCTTTCTTGTTGCTGATTCGACCCTTACCGCGAATAAATACAATATATCGTTAAAAATAAATTACGCAGATTTAAATGAACTCAAAAACAAAGTCCAAAGCAAATCAATTCGATTTTATGATAATTGTAGAGGGTTTACTTGGCCAATCGCAGGAACAGAATAAATTGTTGAATTAAATTAATGGCGCTTCGTCGCCCAAAATTTCCTCCCGTTGATATCCAACGGAATATTAAAAGCTTGTGGATTACATATCAAAATGTAGTATTGAGATATTTATATGAGAAAATTTGATTTTGTGGTCGGGAGAGAGTAGCCCCGGGGCGACGAGTTTCATCCCAGATATGTGGCGTTGTGCGAATAAAAACCGTTGGAAAATTTCGAGAGACTTTTTTATGCGTTGGGGAAAATTTTTCTGTGATAACTTGATCAATTTTTATTCTGGTGGAGGAAGATTCACCACGTTTCAGCCGCGCTTTTGGTTTAAGTTTTTACTTTTTGAGATCGAGATTCAGCTCTTTCATTTTTCCTCTCTTTTTTGTGATTTTATTTTATTTATTTATTATTTTTTTTTGCGTGGAGTGGGGACTTTTTTTTTTAATTTCTTCTCTGAGTTGAGGCTTTATCTGACTGTTTCTGACTGATATCAATTATTATCTTGGACTTGAAATTTCTCTGATCTTCAAAAAGGTGATTGTGATCGTGATTCCACTGATTGTTTTGTTGAAAGTAGAGATTTAGATTAAGATGGGTAAGTTCTTTCGAAAACAGTACATTTACAAGTTAGTGACATCTCGTTTATCATCATAGATCTCTTGCCATTGGTTCTTATTATTATTATCCTCTTTTGGATTGGCAATAGAAACGTCTCGGCACAATGTTACAATCAGACGAATACACAAGTCTTCACTATCGCAGGCACTGACTCCAATTCTGCCACAGTAGTGTTTACTCCAGGTTGTGCTACTGGTTATTATAATACCCGATTCAAGTTCTATAGTGCAGCTAGTTCAGTTATTTCCAATTCTTCCACAATTACAGTCTTTGGTTCACCAAATCGCGCCACTTGTACTGGAACGACTTGTAAAGCAACCATTTTGTGTATAGCGAATGGATACAATTGTGGTTCAGATTATGCTTGTGCATCTCTGATTACAACTGCAACGGCTCCATCATCATTTGCGGTGTATGTTTCTCATGTTCCATATGAGTCTTTAACTTGCTCAACAGTTGCAACTTTATCTTTCATTGCAACATGTTGTCCTGCACCAACGGGTCAACCAACCCAACAGCCAACTAGTCAGCCTTCGAGACAACCCACTAGACAACCAACATCACAGCCAACCAGACAACCTACTTCGCAACCAATAGTTCGACCGACTAGTCATCCTACTCGTCAACCAACTCAACAACCGACAACACAGCCATCATCGCAGCCAACTTCCGTGCCAACAAGCACTCCCACAAACCCAACTTCACAGCCAACAAACCAACCTTCTTCTCAACCATCTGGTAGCCCAACAACGCAACCATCGAGACTACCAACTAGTCAGCCGAGTCGTCAACCCTCAACTGCTCCATCCTCTCAGCCTACCGTGAGACCGAGTAGTCAACCAAGTGACCAACCAAGTCGGTATCCAACGAGTCAGCCTTCGGGCTCTCCGACGTCTCAACCATCAGGTTCTCCCACAATGCAACCATCTTCAAGTCCAAGCTCATCGCCTACTACTCAACCAAGTAGTATTCCAACTACTCAGCCTAGTTCTGTCCCTTCTTCACTACCTTCGATACAACCATCAAATTCTCCTACTCGTCAGCCATCTGCCCAGCCGACTACACAACCCTCGGAACAACCGACTTCAGTTCCATCAGCGGCACCAACAACACAACCATCTACTCAACCAAGTAGTAGCCCCACCGTGCAGCCTACTCGTCAACCATCGGGTCAGCCGAGTTGCCGTCCCTCGGTGCAACCCAGCGCCCAACCAAGTTGCCAACCTTCTGCTCAGCCTACTAATAGCCCTTCCTCTCAACCAAGCATCCAACCATCAGGAAAACCAAGTTCCCAACCCAGCGGCTTTCCGACCATGCAACCATCTGGTCAGCCAAGTTCAACCCCGTCGTCTCAACCTTCGAGACAGCCAACAGGTCAGCCTTCAATGGAGCCAACACGACAGCCAAGTTCTATTCCTACTACTCAACCAACTATGAGACCAAGCTCACAGCCCAGTGGTATTCCAACTTCACAACCATCGTGTCAACCATCGCTTCAACCAAGTAGCCAGCCCACAGCTAGTCCTACAGGTGAACCATCTGGTCTACCTACAGGACAACCTTCGTCGTCTCCTACTGCCCAGCCTTCTTCACAGCCAACGATGCAACCCACGGGGCAACCATCTACTCATCCTTCACAACAACCAAGCACTCAACCAAGCTGCCATCCAAGTGCTCAACCCACTTCTCAGCCCTCTCGCCAGCCATCAGAACTACCGACTCTGCAACCATCAAGTCAGCCTTCTGGGCAACCTTCGAGACAACCATCGAGCCAACCATCTAGTCAACCATCAGTAATGCCAACGGGTCAACCAAGTATTCAACCGTCAACCAAACCATCGCGACAACCAACATCTCAACCAAGTAGTCAACCAACATCGCATCCGACTGGTCAGCCGTCGGGAGGTCCAACGAGCCAGCCAAGTGGATTTCCTACTTCCCATCCTTCCGGTCATCCTAGTTGTCAACCCAGTGATCATCCAAGTGCACAGCCAACGAGTCAGCCATCCTGTCAGCCAACGTTGCAACCAACTTTATTACCAACGAGTCAACCGACGGAGCGACCAAGTTGTCAACCAACTGGACAACCCACTTCGCTACCGTCAATCCAACCATCGTGTCAACCCAGTGTTCAACCGACAGCTAGTCCATCAGCTCAACCAACTATTCAACCATCTTCTCAACCTACCATAATCCCTAGTAGTCAACCAACCTCCCAGCCCAGTATCCTCCCATCGAGCCAACCATCGATGCGACCTTCAAGTCAACCATCATCTCAGCCTAGCGGGCAACCTAGTTATTTACCGACCACACAGCCTTCTGCACAACCTTCGGCTCAGCCTTCATCGGTCCCCACTGCTCAACCAACTGCCATTCCTAGTTGCCAGCCATCCAGTAATCCCACAATGCAACCATCGAGTCAACCGTCGATGCAGCCTACCAGCAAACCATCTGTGACTCCTACGATGCAACCTTCAGTGCAACCATCAGGACAACCAACGTTATATCCAAGTTCCCAACCAACGTCGCAACCCAGTTCATGTCCATCTGCGCAACCAAGTGCACAACCTTCAAACCAGCCTTCAGTTCAGCCCAGCGGATATCCAACGAGACAGCCTTCGGCTCATCCATCAATGCAGCCAAGCGTTCAGCCTACTAGCGTGCCTTCTTCCCAGTCGTCGTCACAACCAACTTCTCAGCCAAGTAATTGCCCTACAATTCAACCCACTGGTCAACCCTCAGTGATCCCCTCGATGCAGCCCAGTACTCAACCAACTTTCACACCAACGAGTGCCCCTAGTACCGTTCCTACTCGTCAACCGTCTGGGCAGCCATCTGGAATCCCAACTGAGATGCCCTCATCGCAACCATCAGTTCAACCAACTTTGCATCCAAGCTCTCAGCCGAGTAGTCAACCGAGTATGCAGCCAACTGGTGTTCCTACGCCTTCTCCCACAAATCAGCCATCATCTTCTCCAACGACCATTCCAAGTGCAGTCCCGTCTGCTCAGCCTACAGTTCAACCGTCTGGAGTCCCTTCGATGCAACCCAGCACACAACCATCGTCGAGACCCAGTGCTATACCAAGTAGTTATCCAACGGTTCAACCAAGCATGCAGCCGTCCATTTCTCCTACAACAGTACCATCTGTGCAGCCATCGTCGATACCAAGTTCAATGCCAAGTTCCACTCCATCAACACAACCTTCGACCAAACCGTCAAGTTATCCTTCTGCGATTCCATCAGGTCAACCTTCATTGATACCTACTTGCGAACCAACATCTGTTCCAAGTTCTCAACCTTCTACCCATCCTTCAATGCAACCAACCAGGTCGCCAACATCGCAACCATCGGTTCTCCCATCCTCAAGACCGAGCATAATTCCTACCAACCAACCATCCAGACAACCATCAGTGAAACCAAGCACTTTCCCATCTTCTATTCCATCCTCGCAACCATCCACTCAACCTACAACATTTCCGTCTGACTCTCCAACCAGTCAGCCTTCATTGAGACCATCTACTGCCCCGAGTATTGTGCCAAGTTCACAACCATCTTCAAAGCCGACAGCAAGACCAAACACTGCGCCAACTATTGTCCCAAGTCCTCAACCATCCGCGCAACCATCTGCTGTGCCTTCAATGGAACCAAGTTCACAACCATCTGTGACACCAAGTGCAAAACCAAGCAGAGTACCGTCCGCTCAGCCTTCTTCCCAGCCATCAAGTTGTCCCACAATGTGTCCTTCTGCTCAGCCATCATCGATTCCTAGCAGTTCTCCAAGTAGTCTACCAAGCGGTCAACCATCCGTGCAACCTTCGGTTAACCCCACCGTCTCACCAACCAAAGAGCCAACTTCGCAACCTTCTGGACAACCATCAAGTATTCCATCCTCTTATCCAAGTGGCCAACCATCTGGTTTACCTACCAAATCTCCTAGCTGTTCACCCACATCGCAGTCCTCTGTTCAACCTTCCGAATCTCCTTCTGTACTTCCCTCTGGTCAGCCATCATTGGTTCCGAGTGCTATCCCTACAATTAGACCAACAGAGCAGCCTTCAGCTCAGCCATCAAGTGTTCCTTCATCGATCCCCTCTGCTCAACCATCAAGTGGGCCGAGTTCGGCACCAAGTGTTGTCCCATCATGTCAGCCATCCAGTCAACCATCTATTACACCAGTTGTTCGCCCCACTACTCAACCTTCAGCGAGACCCAGTTCTAGACCAAGTTATGTCCCAAGCAGTCAACCAACGACACAGCCTTCGAGTCGCCCATCTGCTGCTCCCAGCGGTCAGCCCTCCATGATCCCAACGAGTGTTCCCAGCAACACACCGAGTACTCAGCCATCAGCGCAACCAAGTGGTACTCCTACCTCTTTTCCCACTAGCCAGCCCTCCATTGTTCCTACAAGGTTTCCAACAGATCAGCCAAGCAGTCAACCCTCCAGCAGACCTTCTGGTGTCCCGTCATCGTTGCCTTCAACGTCACCATCTACAGCTCCCAGCACTATGCCAACAATTGTTCCATCGGTGCAACCGAGTGCACAACCATCGCAAACACCCTCGAGTGTCCCATCAAGCCAGCCATCAAAATATCCCACTTCTAGTCCAAGTGTATTGCCTTCGAGTCAGCCTACGTTCAGACCATCAAGCTTTCCGACCGGTTCTCCTACGTCACAGCCTTCATTTCAACCAAGTTCTTCACCATCTGGTTTACCAAGTGCTCAACCGTCAAGTAGACCATCTGCATCACCGACTTCATTTCCCACTTCACAACCTACCAGTAAACCTAGTACACTTCCAAGTGCTACACCATCCTGCCAACCGTCTGCTCAGCCATCAGGAGTTCCATCTGCAATTCCATCTGGTCAGCCGTCTCTATGTCCTACTGCATCCCCAACTGGTCTTCCAAGCGGGAAACCTTCGACGCAACCTACCTGGAGACCAAGCTCTACACCTAGTGCGGTGCCAAGTAATCAACCAAGTGGACAACCAACTGCTGTACCGTCAACGTTTCCTACTTCACAACCAACATGTGTGCCTAGTACAGTACCAAGTAGCTATCCCAGCTCTCAACCATCTGATGTTCCCTCGGTAATTCCAAGTTCAAAGCCATCGATGAAGCCAAGTAGCCAGCCAACTGTGCAACCATCTACTGCACCCACTTGTGTCCCAAGTGGACAACCAACGCGTTATCCCACTGTAATTCCAAGTGGCTTTCCAACCTGTCAGCCTTCGTCACAACCTACTTTCAACCCAAGC
>JACCEA011984275.1_pt1 | contig 14131 bp, 11 predicted proteins | sample 7449851 | NCBI WGS metagenome assembly JACCEA01 (sample SAMN15323453, study PRJNA562643) | freshwater metagenome | isolation source: river surface water | place: USA:Blue River Watershed | collected 2017-08-18 | reverse complement strand
GCAAAGACAATTACAAAGATTGTCGCCTCAGCAAATCCAATTGATGAAGTTGTTGCAAATTCCTAGTGCGCAAATTGAGCAAAGAATTAAAGAAGAGTTGGAAGAAAATCCAGCTTTAGAGGTAGATGCTGCATTGCTAGAGTCAGACTTTACTTCCCCAGAGGAGATGAATGATGAATTGCTACAGGATATGCATGAGGATGAAGAAGCGGTCCCTGTGGATGAATTCGAGATGAGTAATGAAGAATTGAGTGAGTATAGTTATGATGATGAAGTGGCCGACTATAAAACCAGAGACGAATTTTATCCAGAATTAGACAACGATAAAGTCATTCCCATAAAAGCAGAAATGAGTCTGCACGAAGTGTTGATGGATCAATTGAGCATGTTAGCTCTTGACGAAAGGGGATTTAAAATTGCAGAACAAATTATCGGAAGTTTAGACGATGATGGCTATTTAAGAAGAGCAATGCAATCTATTGCCGACGACCTTGCGTTCAAGCAAAGTATGTGGGTCGAAGAAAAAGAAATTGAACTTATATTAAAAAAGGTGCAATCATTTGAGCCGGTTGGTATTGCGGCTAGAGATTTGCAAGAATGTTTATTGATACAATTACGCAGCAAGGGTGAAGGCGAGTCGGCGCATTTATCTGATAATAGAGGTAAATTATATTCGGATGATGAGGCTAGAAAGATTGCCATCATGATTATCGAAAAATACTTCGAAGAATTTACCCGTAAGCATTATGATAAAATACAAAGAAGCCTTCATTTAGATGAATCTGGTATGAAGGAAGTCTTACATCAGATTCTTACATTAAATCCTAAGCCTGGCGCAGAAACAAGTTATAATAATGAAGCGGAAATGTATATCATTCCAGACTTCACTGTATTGATTAATAATGGAAAGTTAGAGTTGACATTGAATAGTCGTAATGCGCCGCCTTTGGTCATAAGCGATGATTATAAATTGATGTTAAAAGAATATGAAGGGGGCAAGAAGCAAGACAAGTCACAAAAAGAAGCAGTTTTTTTTATTAAACAAAAAATTGATGCAGCGAAGTGGTTTATTGAGATGATCTTACAAAGACAACAAACTTTGTTGTTAACCATGAATGCAATCTTAGAGTATCAATCTGCCTTTTTCCTAAGTGGGGACACTACTTCTTTACGTCCTATGATTTTAAAAGATATTGCAGAAAAAACGAACCTGGATGTGTCTACTGTGAGTAGGGTGGCGAATAGTAAATATGTGCAAACTGAATTTGGCACTTATTTATTAAAATACTTTTTCAGTGAATCTTTGACCACGGATAGTGGGGAGGAAGTAAGCACGAAGGAAGTAAAAGCAATCCTTCAGGAATTAATTGAAGGGGAAGATAAATTAAAGCCCTTGAGTGATGATGAATTAACAGAGTTATTACAAGAAAAGGGTTACAATATAGCAAGAAGAACTGTTGCAAAATATAGAGAATTATTAAATATACCAGTCGCTAGACTTAGAAAAGAATGGTAGACCAACACAATATGGAAAAATCCCAACCAATGATCGTGAAGTATATAGCACATTTATTGTCCTATGTATTTCATCCGCTTTTTATCCCAACTTATTTTTTCCTTTATTTAATGCAGGTCCTACCTTTTGAATTCGTGGGTATAACGGATTGGCAATTAAAAATGCGTTTATTCAGTGTGGCATGGTTGACTGCCTTTTTTCCTGCATTTGCTGTGTTCTTATTATGGAGATTAAAGTTGAGTGACAGCATTTTTCTAAGAACACAAAAAGAACGAATCATTCCCTATGTCATCACCATGTTTTTTTATTGGTGGATGTATTATTTAAGTAGAAACTTCACAGACCAACCTATTGCTTTAAAATTCTTTTACCTAGGAATTTTTGTTGCAAGCGCGATTGGCATGACCGTAAACAATTTCATGAAAGTAAGTTTACATGCAATGGGTATTGCAGGCATTACCACTTCAATTATATTAGTTAGTGTTTTTTATCCAGTAACGAACTCGATTTGGGTGCCGCTTGGAATTATTCTAACAGCACTGGTGATAAGTGCAAGGTTGGTTGTGAGTGATCATAGTAAGAAAGAATTGGTTGTTGGTCTTTTCATAGGTGTGTTTACACAATTGGCAGCTTATTTATGGGTTGTCTAATTTTAAATTAATTATTATGTGGTATCGTTTAGGTCAAAATATTTTAAAGTTTAAAAAAACATACTTGTTTTTTGTTTTACTCTCTACGATTGTAATGGGTTACTTTGCTGCTCAAATAAAATTGAGCTATGAGTATACCAAGGCCATCCCTTCGGATAATCCAAAGTTTGTAGTCTATAATAATTTCGTTAAAAAATATGGTGTGGATGGAACGACTGTGGTTGTAGGCTTTAAGACAGACTCGTTTTATACAATAAATTACTTTAATCAAGTTGATGCATTACATAAAAAAATAAAACAAAATACTTCTGTGGCAGAAGTAATGAGTATACCAACAACTTATACAATCGTAAAAGACAGTGTTGATACAAAATTCAATGCCTCAAGAATATTTCATGCACCTTATACTAATGATAGCTTGCTACTTGCAGACAAAAATACCTTTGAAAACCTCCCTTTTTATAAATACCTATTGTATAATCCTGATAGTAGTAGTTATATCATGGCAGTCTCTTTCATTGCTGATTCTATCAATAGTGGGTCTAGAACAAAAATTATAGCGGGTTTACAAAGCGACTTAGATCAATTTAGTCAATCTACCCATACCGAAGTATATGTGAGCGGTCTGCCATTTATCCGTACAATCATGGCGGATAGAATTAAAAAGGAAATGCTTTGGTTTTTAATTGGGTCTCTTGTATTATCGGCAATTACTTTATTATTATTTTTCAGGTCTATCTCTGCTACCCTAATGAGTTTGGCAGTGGTTTTAATAGGCGTTATTTGGAGTCTAGGAAGCATGGTTTTATTGGGTCAAAAAATCACCTTATTGACTGCACTAATCCCGCCATTGATTGTGGTGATAGGTATACCTAATTGCATCTATTTTTTAAATAAATACCATACTTCTTTTAAGGAGACTTTAGATAAAGACAAAGCGCTTGTTCAAATGGTGGGTAGAATGGGGGTGGTGACGCTATTTTGTAATATAACAGCAGCTATAGGGTTCTTTGTATTTGCATTGACTAAGAGTCCTTTGCTTAGAGAATTTGGATGGGTATCGGGCATGAATATTATGATTTTGTTTTTTATTAGTTTATTTTTTATCCCACCTATTCTTTCTTATTTGCCAGCTCCTAAAGCAAAACATGTTCGATACCTTGAGAATAAATATTTAGAGCAAATTTTATTAAGAATAGAGCGATGGGCTTTTACGCACACCAAGTGGGTTTTGGGTATTACTATTCTTGCAGTACTTGTTTCTTTGGTAGGTGTTTTACAGATTAAAAAAGAAGCATTTATAGTAGACGACTTACCAAAGCAAGATAAATTATACACCGATCTAAAATGGTTTGAGCATAATGCGGGTGGTGTAATGCCATTGGAGATTGTGGTTGACACCAAAAAGCCAAATGGTTTAATTAGATCAATTAAGCCCTTAGAACAAATAGAAGAATTGAATACATTTTTACTTGAACAACCAGAATTAGGGAAGCCATTGGGCTTATTAGAAGGTGTGAAATTTGCCAAGCAGGCATTCTATGATGGCGATAGTTTATCCTATGCTGTGCCAACTGGTACTGAAATGGCATTTATTGGTCCTTACTTTGCTAGTGCAGCTCCAAAAGAGGGAACTAAAGTAACAGGGAATAATCCTGCGCAATTATTGAATAAATTTATTGATTCATCCAAGCGTGAAACTAGAATCACAGTGAATATGAAGGATATTGGTAGTGCTCAACTTCCTTTGTTACTGCAAAAAATTGACAGTGCTTCGAATGCGATTTTTGATACAGCTAAATATAATGTGTTACTTACAGGTAGTAGCGTCACATTTTTAGAAGGAAGTAATTTTATTGTAAAAGGACTTGGAGAATCTATTTTTTGGGCCTTTTTATTAATAGCCATTTGTATGATTTTCTTGTTTAGGTCTTTTCCAATTTTAGTCTGCTCCCTAATACCGAATATTGTGCCTTTGTTTATTACTGCAGGTATCATGGGTTGGACGGGCATTTCGTTAAAACCATCTACAGTACTAGTTTTTAGTGTGGCATTGGGTATTGCAATCGACGTAACCATTCGATTCTTGGTGAATTATAAACAGGAATTACCACACTTGAATTACCAAGTACACACTACACTTGTTCAAACGATTAAACATACCGGAATTAGTATAATCTATACCTCATTGGTATTAGTTGCAGGGTTTATTATTTTTTGTTTTAGTGATTTCGGAGGTACTAAAGCACTAGGGTGGCTTACATCAATCACTTTAGTGGTAAGTACTTTAACTAATTTAGTTTTACTGCCAGCTTTGATTAAAGCTTTTATAAAGTCTAAGTAATCAAAATATACCACTGAAATAGCAGCTTAAAAGTAGTTGAATAAAAAAAGCGCTTCATAATTGAAGCGCTTTTTTTATGAGGTATACAATGATTGACTTAAATAGGATAAGTCTTAAGTCAATTTAGTTTTAATAGTTATGGAAGCAATTGCTTTAAAGTATTTTGTAATGCACTGCCCCTTAAATCTGTTGCTATAATTTTTCCAGTTGGATCTAAAAGCACATTAAATGGTATGCCTTGTATTTGGTAGGTATTTACTACGGTACTTTCCCATTTTTTCAAATCACTAATTTGTAACCAATTTAGTTTGTCTTGTTTGATAGCTGCTAACCAGTCTTCTTTGTCATCATCTAAAGAAACCCCTAAAATGGTGAAATTTTTATTTTTAAATTGCTCATAAGCTGCTACCACATTTGGATTCTCCCTTCTACAAGGTCCACACCAACTAGCCCAAAAGTCAACTAATACATATTTGCCCTTCAAACTACTTAATGTGATAATTTTCCCGGTTGGATCTTGTAATGCTATTTCAGGTGCCATCGAGCCTACTGTTATTGCTGATGCTGGATTTGCAGCTTGAACTTGACCACTTAAAATATTAGCAAATTCAATCAATGGCTCTGCTTTTGTTTTTTCTGCAACTGCTTTAGACATTGCAAGTACTTTGTTAATTTCCATGGATCTTAAAGCCATACCTAATGCAAAATAGATCAGCGCAGGACTTGTCGCATTATTAACTGTCTGCTCAACATGATCATTTAAGGCTTTGATTTTTAAATCCTTTTGTTGTTGCAGGAATAGAATGCTACTATCCTTGCCATTGCTTTGTTGTAAATTGTCTAAAGCATATAAGGTTGCAAATAGGGAAGAGTCTTTGGTTCTATAGGATTTTATGTATTCAATTAAAGAAGAACTATTAGGTGATCCTTTTACGATGTAGTTAGAAGCATTATTGACATCTGCGTTTATTTGAATCTGTTCCTCATCATTGATAAAACTAATATCTAAAGCATCGCCACTACTTAATCTATAAATACCTTCCTGCTTTGCAATAAATTCAAAACTATATTTCCCATTTGCATCCAAGGTTAAGGAGTCCAAGGTAATAATTGGTTTACCACCGTATGGAATTTCTTGTAATAAAAGTGGCTTATTGGCCGCATTTTTTATGGTTCCCGAAACAGTATAACGTGCTTCTTGATTTTTCTCTTTACAACTAGATATAAATAAAAAAAGGGTACTTAATAATGCAATACTTAAATGTCTAAGCATAATATGATTTTCTATTTTGATAATAAAGTTTCTAATAACTGCGTTGTCTTTTTCGGATCTGCCTTCCCTTGACTTAATTTTTTCACTTCCCCAACAAATACACCAATTAATCCTTTCTTTCCTTTTTTATAGGCGTCCACTTTGTCTGGATGATTATTTAGTACCGTATTTATCCATGTAGTGAGTTCGTCTTCATTGCTATTTTGAATAAGTTGATGTTCTTTAGCATACGCTAATGGCGACTGTGGTGCTAATACAATTGCTTTAAACACTTTATCTGAAGCAACGGAGAAACTTAATAAGCCTGAATCTACCATCAACAACAATTCAGATAGTTGGGGTATTAAAGGTACAAGGTCTGTGTAAGTTTTATTGTTTTCGTTAAGGAAAGCACGAATGGGTCCAATCATCCAATTCGCTGCTGCTTTATATAATTTGGTATGGTTAGTCCACGCTAAATAAAAATCTGCTTCTTGTTTGTTTTCACAAAGTTGATCAATATCATAAGGATTCAGACCAAATTGATTCCTCCATTCTTTTTTTAACTCGTTGGGTAGGGCAGGTAAGCCCGATTTAATTGATTGGATATATTCATCCGTTAAATTGAAAGGAGCTAGATCGGGGTCTGGAAAATACCTATAATCATTTGCATCTTCTTTATCCCTAATAGAAAATGTGGTATCGTTACTTGCGTCAAAGCTTCTTGTTTGTTGAATAATTTTTTCACCCTTTTCAACTAGACTTACCAATCGATCAATTTCGTATTCTATTGCTTTTTTTATATTTCGGATTGAATTTAAATTCTTCACTTCAACCCTCGTACCTAATTTTTCATCGCCTTTTAATCTTACTGAAATATTAGCGTCACATCTCAAACTTCCTTCTTCCATATTGCCATCACATATTCCTAACCATCTTACAAGTTTGCGCACTTCGGTCACATATAAAAACGCCTCTTCTGCACTGTGTATGCATGGCTCTGTTACAATTTCAATTAAAGGGGTGCCCGCTCTATTTAAATCTATATAGGAATTTGCAGGATCCATATCATGAATACTTTTGCCTGCATCCTCTTCTAAGTGAATTCGATTAAGTTGTATGAATTTCTCCCCTTCACTTGTTTGAATTGCAACCTGTCCGCCTTCACAAATTGGGGTCGTATGTTGAGAAATTTGATACCCTTTTGGAAGGTCAGCATAGAAATAGTTTTTTCTTGCAAAATAATTTTCTTTTGCAATAGTTGAATTACATGCTAAACCCATTTTGATTGCATATTCAACCGCTTTAGCATTTGTTTTTGGTAAACTACCAGGATGGCCTAATGTAATTGGACTTATATGTGTATTTGGGTTCGCGCCAAAACTTGTTGCATCCCCACAAAATAATTTACTTTTTGTAGCTAGTTGTGCATGAATTTCTAATCCTATGACTGCTTGGTATAGCGTCTTATTTGACATACTGCAAAAGTACAGATTAATCAAGCAATAGCATAAAAAAGCCACCCATTTCGAGGTGGCTTTAATAGGGGAGGCTTCCCTTTTAGATAAGACCTATAAGTCTGCTGTATTAATCTTTTTAGGTATTTTAACTTCAATTGTTCTCTTTTCGCCTTTTCTTTCTAGCGTTATTTTTAATACTTGTCCTGGGAAATAATATTGCCATTTCAAAAAGTTAACATCTGTTATTTCAGTTTCATTTAAATTCAATAATATATCTTCCTTAAGGATACCTGCTTTTGCTGCTGGGCTTGCTTCGGTTACATTGGTCACTTTTACGCCTTTTCCTGTTTCAAGATCTTCTACGCTAATACCTAATTTTGGTTTTTTATCTGCTTTTGTCATTAACTGATCCATATTTGGTAATTCAGGAAATGAAAATTTAAATTGTCCCCCTTTTTTATCTAATAGATCAAGTTCTTCGAAGTTCATTTCAGGTGCATCTAATGTCATTACTTGATTCTTATTAGGATTTTCAGCAAGTTTTATTTTAACCTTAGTGAATTTGTTTGCTCTATTAAAACCAAGGTTAATTAGGTCATTTGGCTTGTATTTACCTATCGTAGTATACAATACTTCTGGGTCAGTTATTTTCGTTTCATCCACGCTTGAAATAATATCCCCCACGTTTAATTTAGCCAATGCTGCAGGGCTTTCCGCACTAATTTCAACAATACGAACACCTATTTCAGCTTTTTCCGTAACTACGCCTAAAAATGCGCGGTTGGTTTTAGGTGCTTTCTTAAAAATAAAAGTATTTTCTTCAGGATAAGCGGCTTTTGGTTGGAAAGTCATTCCTTTTATTGTTCCTTTCTTAATTTTTTTCAATCTCGGATCATTTGAATTTACTTCTTCACCATTGATGGTAATTTTATCGCCATCCATAATAATTGAAATATTTTCAGTTGTATCTCCGTTAATCATTACCGTGACATTCATACTAGAATCTATTTTTGCATGAACTGGTTTTGAGACTTTTTTCTCGATAAATACTTCTTTTGTTTTTGATCCTGTTTCTTGTGCCTTAACGATCAAAAAAAGGCCAAGGCAAGAAAGGAGTAATAATGTCTTTTTCATATGCTTTCTATTTTCTTAAAACTAGTGGGTTTAACTACGAATTTTATTGTAGGTCAAAAATAGGGAATAATTTATCTACGAAAAAATTCGGAAATGTTAAAGTTGTATAAAAAAGCCACCTAATAAACTACAAGATGGCTTTTAAGAGTTTGAAAATCAATATTATAGAAGCGATTTAATCTTAGAAAGTACTTCTTTTAATTGGCTTGCATCCTGTCCGCCAGCTGCAGCCAAAGTTTTTTGTCCGCCGCCGCCGCCTTTAATTAAGGTAGCGATATGTGCCTTAATTAATTGTGGTGCTTCCCATTGCTTAGAAACAACCAAGGATTCACTCAATGATAGGGCAGCAAATGCTTTTTCTCCTTCTGCACCTACCAGTAAAACCATTACTTCGCCTGTTTGTGTTTGATTTAATAATTGTGCTGCTTTTTTATACTGGTCTGTATTACTTAATGCTACTTGTATTCCTAGAAATTGCACGCCATTAATTGTTTCAAAATGTTGTTTTTGATTTTCAACTAACTCGTTTACAATCATTGCTTCTTGACTCTCAAGTTGCTTTTTTAATTCTTTTTGTTGATTTTGTAAATCAAGTACATATTGCGTAAGTTGATCGGTAGAATAGTTTGAAGTATCGATTGCCGTTTCTTTTTTATTTAAACTAGCTGCAATCAATGCATTTGCTTCTTCTAATTGTACAATTTGTTTTTGTATTTTTTCCTTTGCTTCTTCTTGAAATTTTATCGCAGCATTACCAACAACCGCTTCAATTCTTCGTACGCCAGCTGCTACAGAAGATTCTGCTTTTAAAATAAAATGAGCAATTTCACCTGTATTTCCTACATGCGTACCACCACATAATTCTATAGAATAAGTAGGATCCATTACTACGACACGAACCCTGTCTCCATATTTTTCTCCAAATAAAGCCATCGCGCCTAAAGCAACTGCTTCATCTTTACTCATTTCTTTTATGACTACAGGTACATTTTCTTTAATTTTCTCATTCACCATTTTGGACACAGCATCCATTTCTTCATTGGTCATTTTTGCAAAATGTGAAAAGTCAAATCTTAATTGTTCTGCATTTACTAAACTACCTTTTTGAGCCACATGTTTACCTAATACTGTTCTAAGAGCAGCATGTAGTAAGTGTGTAGCTGAATGGTGCTGAGTTGTATGGGCTCTTAATGTAGCATCCACTTTTGCATGTACAATTCCGCTAATTGTAGCAGGTAATTGATCTGTAAAATGAATAAATAAATTATTCTCTTTTTTAGTATCAGTAACTGCAAGAACGGATCCGTCTTCAAAAGTCAAACTGCCCTTGTCTCCAACCTGTCCACCACTTTCTGCATAAAAAGGTGTTTCAGCTAAAACCCATTGGTAGGCTTCTTTTCCCTTCGCTTTTACATTTCTATACTTAACAATTTTTGTACTTGCTTCATTGGTATTATAACCAATGAATTTTGTTTCTGTGTCTTCGCCTACTTGAATCCAGTCACCAGTATCAATTGCTGTAGCAGCGCGACTTCTATCTTTTTGTTGCTGCATTTCTTGTTCAAATCCAGCTTCGTCTATGGTTAACTGATTTTCACTTGCAATTAATCTCGTTAAATCGACAGGGAATCCATAAGTATCAAACAATTCAAATACCAATTTACCCTCTACTAAACTGTTTTTTTCCTGTGTGCCAATGATGTCATCCATTCGCTTTAAACCTTTTTCCAAGGTTCTAAGGAAACCTTCTTCTTCTTCTTTAATCACTTTAGTGACAAATTCTAATTGCTGGTTTAACTCAGGAAATACATGTTCGAATTGTTTAGATAACAAAGGCATTAGTTGAAACAACAAAGGTCGTTTGTAATCTAAATAAGAATAGTAATAACGTACAGCTCTTCTTAGAATTCTTCTAATTACATAACCAGCGCCAGTATTAGACGGCAATTGACCGTCTGCAATTGCAAATGCAATAGCACGAATATGGTCAGCAATGACCCTAAATGCAATGGCTTCTTTGCCATCTCCAAAATCATATATTTTACCAGTAATTTGAGCAACTGTGTCAATGGTGCCTGTGAATACGTCGGTGTCGTAGTTGCTTTTTTTATTTTGAATAGCTCGAACTAGTCTTTCAAAACCCATGCCTGTATCAACATGTCTATTTGGTAATGGTTCAAGACTGCCGTCTTTCTTTCTATTATATTGAATAAATACATTGTTCCAAATTTCTATCACTTGAGGATGATCCTTATTCACTAAATCACGTCCAGGTATTAATGCAATTTCTTCTTCAGACCTCATGTCAATGTGAATTTCACTACATGGACCACAAGGACCTGTATCACCCATCTCCCAAAAATTATCTTTTTTATTACCGTAAATAATTTTATCAGCAGGCACCCATTTTTTCCACTCTTCTAACGCAACACTTGATGCTGGAATGTTTTCAGATGGATCTCCTTCAAATACGGTTACATACAATCTATTGGGGTCTAATTTGTACACCTTCGTCAATAGTTCCCAGCTCCATTCAATTGCCTCTGCTTTAAAATAATCGCCAAAGCTCCAGTTGCCTAACATTTCAAACATGGTATGGTGGTACGTATCTACACCAACTTCCTCTAAGTCATTGTGTTTCCCGCTCACCCTCAAACATTTTTGGGTATCAGCAATTTTAGGATGCTTAGGTTGTTGATTGCCTAAGAAATAATCTTTAAATTGATTCATTCCAGAATTGGTAAACAATAAAGTAGGGTCATTTTTTACAACGATTGGCGCCGATGGCACAATTGCATGTCCTTTAGATGCAAAAAAATCTAAAAACTGTTGTCTTATTTCTGAACTCTTCATCATGGGGCTATATTTTAAGCTTTGAGCTGAATTAAAAAGCTATCTTTGTAGCGTTTCTAAAAGTCTCCAAAGGTAAGGATTTGAGCCTTTTTATAGGACTTTAGAAGGCAAATAATCATTCGATATGAAGAAAATAAAATATTTCTTTAATACCCATACTTTAAGGTTTGAAAAAATCGAAGTACCCTTTAAGGTAAGGCTTTTGCAGACCATTGGTTTTATCCTTGCTTCTTTGGCAGTAGGTGTCCTTTTTGTCGCTATTTTATTCCAATACATTGACTCTCCAAAAGAACGTTTGTTAAGACAACAAAATATTGCTTACAAAGAAAGTTATGCCGTTTTGCAAGAAAGAATGAAGCAATTGGAACTTCAAATGGTAGAGTTAGAACAAAGAGATAATGAGGTATACCGATCCATTTTTGAGGCAACCCCCATACCCGATAGTGCAAGGGTAAAAGAAATGTTGGCAAAGAATGAAATTAGATTAATTCAATCCTTGTCTAATACCGAGTTGATTGAGAATATGCGTAATCAATTGAATAATTTAAGTTTGAGGATGTCTTTCCAAAGTAAATCTTTCGTTGAAATTACCACGATGGTCAAGAATAAGGAAAAATTATTAAGAGCCATTCCAGCCATACAGCCAATTAGTAATAAGAATTTAAAAAGGGTGGCTTCTGGTTTTGGTTACCGTATAGATCCATTATACAAAGATTTTAGGTTACATGCTGGATTAGATTTTTCTGCACCAACAGGTACACCTATCTATGCAACTTCAGATGGGGTAGTACAATCAGCAGGATTTAGTACCGATGGTTATGGTAATAAAGTGGTGATCAATCATGGTTATGGCTTTCAAACTTTGTATGCGCATATGGTGCGTGTAAAAGCTAAAGCAGGACAAACGGTTAAGAGAGGAGAGGTGATTGGATATGTGGGTAGTACTGGCAAAAGCACTGGTTCACATTTGCATTATGAAGTGATTAAACGTGGTGCTAAAGTAGACCCAGTCTATTATTTCTTTAATGATTTAACCCCAGCGCAATTTGATAGATTATTGAAAGAGGCCGCTGCAAACAAACAAAGTTTAGACTAATGGACCCAGAAGTAATGGCTTTTTTAAATAGAATTTCCCGAACTATTGGGTTTACCTTATTATGGATGGGATTGAATTCTACCTTAGGGATTATGTTCGGTTATGCATTTGTAGAGACAAGTTGGCAATGGTATAATTTTTTATATTTCACCTTCTTATTCATAAGTTCTGCAGTCTATCTTTTTTTACTTTATAAAATATGGAAAGACCCCATTCAGTTTAAGCACTAAGAGGTATGCAACAGAATAAAAAATTGATTTTATTGCTTGGGTTAATTTTAATTTTGGTCGTTAAATTTATCATAAGACCGTTTGTAAGTGTGCCGCCATCTTTTCATTTATTTCAGGATATTGCACCAAATTTAATTAGTGCATTCTTGATTCCTTTTGGAGCGGATGTTTTATTAAAAAAATGGATCCCAATGGACGAAAAAGGCATCGTATTTTGGGTATGTTTAGGGGGCTTGATAATCATTACGCTTAATGAATTGGCCCAGTTATTTCCTGTTTTTAGGAGAACTTTTGATTATAATGACCTTGTCTTTTCAATAATAGGAGTAGGTTTTGGTTATTTAATTTTCACAAAATATTTTATGGATCCAATAAGCACTGAAAGTCCTATAAACAACGATCGGTCATTGTGATAATTCACTAGCTACTGTGGTCTGAAATAATTTTCCATTTGCCATTTATCTTTTTAAGCAATAAGGTATAATGACCACTTAAATTACCTACAGTCCTTGTCAGTTCCCATTTCCCTATAATACTATAAAATTGACTTCCCATAGCTTTCATGGAAAGAATGGTAAACTTAAGTTTTCCCATATAAGTTTTGTCTGGATAGTTCTTTTTATAATTCGCTAAAGTATTGTTGTAGCCATATGTCAATCCATTTTTTCCTACAAAAACTAGGCTGTCGTTTTCCCAATAACCGTTCATGAACTGATTTATATCGCCTTCGTTCCAAGCCTTTTCTTGTTTTTCTAGTATTTGTAAAATTGCTTTAGCATCGTTTGTTTGCGCAGTAGCAAATTGCATAAATAGTAAAAGAATTAGACTGCAGATACTTTTTATCATAATTACTTGTATTATTTTGATCCAACAAATTTGTACTCAAAATAAGTATTTCAACTTAATTTGCATCAATGGAGTATAAATTACACTTAAAGAAAGATAAAAAACTAGCTACTATTTTACATGATGCCGATCATGTGATCAAAAAACGAAAGAACACCCCTGTTCGATTAATGGCTAGTATCATTAGTCAACAGTTAAGTACAAAAGTGGCTGCAATTATTTTTGGGCGCTTTCTAGCCTTATTTGAGGGCAAAGAGCCCAGTTGTGAGCAGGTATTAGCATGTTCTCATGAGCAACTTAGGTCAATCGGTTTGAGTCAATCCAAAGTGAACTATATTCAAAATGTGGCACAGTTTTTTATCACCCAAAAAATCACAGATAAAAAATTGTATGCGATGGAGCCAGACTCGATCATTGAACTATTGACTCAAATTAAGGGTGTAGGCAAATGGACTGTTGAGATGCTTATGTTGTTTAGTTTAGGACAGGAGGATGTATTTGCGGTAGATGATTTGGGAATACAACAAGCAATGATAAGGTTATATAAAATTGAACATGCCACGAAGAAAGAACTGCATTTAAAAATGCTTGATCTATCTAAAAAATGGACACCCTATAGAAGTTATGCATGCTTGCATTTATGGCAATGGAAAGATCAAGGGGCTGTTTAAGCTGAATTTCTTGAAGCGTTAATGATGCCAAACATTGTCCTAGTTAAAAGTTTTTCATAATCTGATTTCTCAGTACCAT
>JACCEA010452957.1_pt1 | contig 14132 bp, 9 predicted proteins | sample 7449851 | NCBI WGS metagenome assembly JACCEA01 (sample SAMN15323453, study PRJNA562643) | freshwater metagenome | isolation source: river surface water | place: USA:Blue River Watershed | collected 2017-08-18 | reverse complement strand
CGCGCAAGTCCGGAGTTGATGGCCCAAAACAGCAGACCGTGTAACACCACCACAACCGTCAATCCCACAATGTGTTTGCGGGGTGTTCGCTGCCGGCTGGCGTAGTCAATCATTTAGCAAGTACTCCTTCTTCGGTGGGGATCACGCAAATTGCTTTCGCGCGGATTGTCTTGGAAATAAAACTTCAATGGGTCGAAATTGTAATTAAGTTACAGCCTTTTTCAAGTTCAGGGTAGAAAAATTACATCAGGGTTATCCCTGTAAACACTTGATTTATTGGCTGTGGGATATGGCGGGTTTGACAGGCGTGGCCCATCGAACGCCAGCAGACTTCATGGCGCCCTCTGGGGCATCTTCTTGGCTTTGAAGGTCGCTGTGGGAACTTGAGGCGTAACGCATTTCCAGGCCCACAATCAAAATATCGATCAACAAAAGGTGCAGCACGCGACTGACCATGGGCAAATGCGTCGAGACATTTTCATTGTGCTCGGCGACCAAGGCCACATCGGCTTTCCGGGCCAGCGGTGATTGATTGGCGGTGATGGCGATCAGTGCCGCACCGCGCATTTGAATTTTTTCTTGTAAGGCCATCAACTCAGGTAATTTGCCGCCACTGCTGATGATGATGGCCACGGTGCCTGGCTGAATGGTGCTCGCTGTGAGATCTTGCAAATGCGGCTCGGTGTGTGCGCCACAGGGCAATCCCAAGCGCAAAAACTTGGTTTGTGCATCATTCGCCACCGCAGAGTAATTACCGACTGCAAACAGCTCCACGCGTTCTGCGGCCGCCACCAACTCAATGGCCCGGTCAATGGACTCTCTCTGCAGTTCATTGCGCAGTTGAAGAATGGCGTTGGCGGTATTCCCCAAAACTTTGGCGCCCAGCTCCAACATGGAATCGTCCAAAGTCACTTGAGAATGGGTAATAGGTACGGACATGCTGAGTCCCGAGGCCAGACGCAATTTGAAATCGGACAGACCTTTGCAGCCCACCGATCTGCAAAAGCGAATGACGGTAGGTTGGCTGACCTGGGCGGCAAGTGCAATGTCGTGAATGGGGTCGCTTAAGACCGAGCGTGGCTTTGACAAAACCAAATCTGCGACGCGTTGCTCTGCTGGGGACAAATCGGGGCGCGAGCGCCTGATTTGCGTCAAGATGGCAGACCCTGGCGAGTTCGACATGGCACGCAATTGCGTGTCCAAAATGGCGGAAGCGCCAAAGAAGGTGGCCTCGGGCGCCGTGATGACATAGGTCGGAATATTGCCAACATAATGGCTGAAGCGTCCCTTTTGTTCAAAGCGTTTTCGAAAGCCCGACTGGTCAAAAAATGCGCCCAGTCTGGGCACGATGCTGCCGCCAATGTAGATGCCACCCGTTGCGCCCAAGGTCACGGCCAAATTGCTGGCAGCGGTGCCCAGAATATTGCAAAAGACTTCCAAGGTTTGAACGCACAAAGCGTCCTGCGTCTCCAGGGCCATGCGAGTGATGTCGGGTGCCGACAAGGGCTTGACCTTGAGCTTGTTCAGTTCTGCCAAGGCAAGGTAAGTCAACTCCAAGCCCGGTCCTGACAACAAGCGTTCAAAGGACACATGGTCAAAATGGCGCCATGCATATTGCAAGACGGCAGTCTCTTGTGCATCGGCGGGTGCAAAACTGGTGTGACCACCTTCAGAGCCGAGTGAGGTCCAGCCATCACCCGCAGGAATGAGACCCGAAACGCCCAGGCCAGAGCCAGAACCGAGCAAACCAATGACGCTGTTCTTAACGGATTGGCCAGCACCCACTTGACGAAAGTCTTGTGCCGATAAGCGCGGTAAGGCCATGGCCAAAGAGGTGAAGTCATTGACCACCACCAAGGTCTCAAGGCCTAAATTGGCCCGCGTTTCTTCAATGGAAAACTGCCAGTGGTAGTTGGTCATTCGCACCTGATCGCCATCGACCGGGTTGGCAATGGCCACAGCAGCATGGGCAACTTGGTGGTTCTTAAGACTACCGAGGTAGGCCGCCATGGCGGCTTCAAAACTGGGAAAGTCGGCACAACGCAGGCTGCGTTGTTGCGTGAATTCGCCATAGCTGGTTTCAAGGGCAAACCGGGCATACAGACCGCCAATGTCGGCAATCAAACGGGGGGCGTCAAAGGCAATCATGGAACGTCAGTTGGTGCCAGAGGGTGTCAACACGAAACCCATCGGGTCTCAAATTTGTAATGTAACTACTTCCAATTTAAACGGAAAATTGAAGAGATGCAATCTGTCAAATAAGCCACAATCATCCTAGAAAATCAAAAATAATCAAGGAAAATAAGCAGTTCAACGCCATCAGCGGATGTTTTGTGACCTTGATTCTTTCACCTTTGCGTAGTAAAGCTACATTCAGCGCGCTTGCCTTAGCCTGTCTTGCAGGCATGTGCGGTAGCGCTTTTGGCGCTTCAAAGTTGAAGCTGCATGTGCCTTCGCCCGACTGGCGCGATCAGGTCATTTACTTCCTCATGACCGACCGATTTGAGGATGGCAATCCCAGCAACAACGACCAAGGTGTTGGTTTGTACAAACCCCAAAAAGAGTCGCATTACAGCGGGGGGGATTTGTTGGGCGTCAAAAAGCGACTGGACTACATTCAGGGTTTGGGTGCCACATCGGTCTGGATCACACCGCCCGTGGCCAACCAGTGGTGGAACGGCACCTATGGGGGCTACCATGGTTATTGGGCGTCTGACTTCACAAAAGTAGACCCTCACGTCGGCACGCTCAAAGACTATCAACGGCTGTCAGATGCACTGCATCGCCGTGGCATGTATTTGGTACAAGACATTGTGCTGAATCACACGGGAGATTTCTTTCGATACAAAACATGGAATCCCAAAGACCCTGAACAAGGTTTTGAGACCAACACCCAGTCCGTTCCCATAAAGGCGCCGCTTCAAGCGCCATTCAACATGAACGATCCGCGCAATCCAGCGCACCGAAAAGCGGGTGTCTATCACTGGACACCCGATGTTCGCGATTACAACGACCCCTACCAAGAACGCCATTTTCAAATGGCAGGTTTGGATGACTTGAATTCAGAAAGTCCCTTGGTCAGAAAAGCATTGCGTGAAAGTTATGCCCATTGGATTCGCAAGGTGGGTGTAGACGCTTTCCGCTTGGACACAGCCTTTTATGTGCCACCAGAAGCGGTACAAGATTTTTTGTACGCCAAAGATCCCAAGCACCCTGGCATGCGCCGTGTTGCTGAGCAAACTGGGCGCAAAGATTTCTTCACCTTTGGCGAAGGCTTTGGCATCGACAAAACGGGTGAAACCCAGAACATGCGCAAAATTGAATCGTATGTGCGTGATTCACAAGGCGCGCCCATCATGCAAGGCATGTTGAATTTTCCGCTGTATGGCAGCATCGGCGACGTGATGGCAAGAGGCCGACCCACCCAAGAATTGGCCCAACGAATTCAAGACACATTCAAGTGGCACAGCGATCCCCATCGCATGCTGAGTTTTTTAGACAACCACGATGTCGATCGATTTCTAAAAGGCGCTAACGAAGTTGCCTTGCGCCAAAGCCTGGCCTTGATCATGACGCTGCCAGGTATCCCCACCTTGTATTACGGGACAGAGCAAGGCTTCAAAGAGCAGCGTGCAGCCATGTTCGCCAAGGGTTATGCGTCTGGCGGTGTCGATCATTTCAACCCAAAGTCGCCGCTTTACATTTACATCAAAAGTCTGACTGCGCTGCGGAAACAGCATCCACTTTTTTCGAGGGGGATGCCAACCATGCTCCGTGAAGATGCCGCAGGTCCAGGTGTCTTGGCGTATCGGATGGACCATGCAGGACATTCTGCGTGGGTCATCTTCAACACCTCAGACCAAGAAGTCTTGCTGGACAATTTGGAAATTCACAAGGGGATGAAGAATCCCAAAATGCCTCACACCTTCAAAGGCGTTTGGGGCATGCAGGGCGATCAATTTGAGAAGCCTGCAGCCTGGACGCGCCATGACCAAGACCTTTCAGCAATCAAAGTGAACTTGCGCTTGCCGCCGCGCAGCACCCAAATTTGGATGGCAGATCGCACGCATTCTTCAGCGCAAAAAAACAAACACAAACTTCAAAACAAGCAAACTGTGATGGCAGACCAAGCAACGTCAAAGTTGCTGATGCAATGGCCAGACAACATGCCCACGCAAGTGACACAAGACTTTGAAATTGAAGGTGAGTGGCCAAGCGGCGTCAATAACGAAACCCAATGGGAATTGGTTATCAACGGACAAGTGAACCAAGCTCTTGCACTCGCGCCATCGGCCGACGGGAAAAAATGGAAAGTGAAAGTAGACACCGCCCAATGGCGCGATGTCAGCACGCAGCGATTGGTGCTGTTGGCGCGCGATTCAAAAACACACAACATCTTGGCGGTCAGTGAACCCAAGCTGCTTGGTTTTGAAAAGCAATGGACCTTGCGTGCACAAATTGTTGACCCGCAAGGCGATGACAAAGGACCTCAAGGTCAATACCAATATCCGACAGACCCCGGTTTTCTGCCCGGCACTTTCGACATTGAATCTTTAGAGGTTTGGGAAGCCAATCGATCTTTGCGTTTGAAACTCAAGATGGGCGCACTCAATCGATCATGGAATCCTGCGAATGGCTTTGACCACGTGGCTTTCACAGTGTTCATTGGTAAGCCAGATGCCACAGGCAGTTTGCGTGTGATGCCTTTGCAGCAAGACACACTGCCAAATTCGATGCACTGGCATTTCCGCATGCGTGTGCATGGTTGGAGCAATGCACTGTTTGGTACGCAAGGGGCTCATGCCATGTCAGAAGGTGAGGTTCTTTCGCAAACCGCCAAGATCAAAGTCAACCCGACAGAGCGCACGGTTGAGTTTGATTTGCCACCGTCATTGCTCTCCGATTTGCCCTCACTCAAAGGACTCAAGCTGCTCATCAACACGTGGGACTACGACAGTGGCTACCGCAAGCTCTCACCCCAAGGTGCGCCCATGCAGATGGGCGGTGGTCAAGCCGATCAGCCATTGTGGATGGATGCCCTACAAGTTGAGTTGAACTGATGAAGCTGAAATTTGGCGCTGTTGCCACGCCTTTGTTTTTTGAATTGGGAATCGGCATGGCTGTTGGCATGCTGGGGACCAGTTTTGCCGCACACATTTCTGACGCTGCTGGTGGTGCATTTGCATTGACCAACCATTTGTTCGGTTTGTTGTTCATGGTCTTTCGCTTGGTCGGTGCTGGTATTGGCGTCGTAGTCAGTCAAAACTTAGGCGCACAACACCGCGGCGAAGCAGACCTGGTAGCGCGCGCTGCCTTGGCGGCAGGCACTTGGATGGGCGGCAGCATGGCGGTGGTGGCACTGCTCTTTGCAAGTCCGCTTCTACAAGCGCTCAACGCGCCTCCCGATGTGTTGGTCTTAGCAACACCCTTGTTGCAAGCGCTCTCGTTGGCCTTGCTGTTGGATGCATGGAACGCCTGCATGGCCAGTGTCATGCGTGCGCATTTGCGCACGCGCGAAACCATGTGGGTCATGGCTGTGATGCATGCCGTGCATGTCAGTTTGGCTTGGCCCTTGATGCATGGTCTGCCGTCCATATTGGGCTTTACTTGGATGGACGACTGGACAGGTTGGGGCCTACCGGGCTTTGCCGTTGCCTTGGTGATTAGCCGCATGGTGGGCTTGTATTTGCATTGGTATTTGTGGCGTCGTCGTTTGAACATTCTGCCGAAAGCGTCAGATTTTTGGCGTGTTCGCATGACACAAATGAAGCACATCTTGCACATTGGATTGCCGGGCGCCGCCGAAAACTTGTCTTGGGAAATGGCCTTCATGGTCAGCGTTGCAGCGGTGGGTATTTTGGGCACACAAGCCTTGGCCACGCAGGCTTATGTTTTGCAATTCAACATGTGGATCTTGATGAGTGGTGCTGCCATTGGCATGGCCGTTGAGATGGTGGTGGGTCATTTGGTGGGCGCACGTAAGTTGCGAGACGCCCATGTGCTGGTTAAGCGAGCGCAGACCATTGGCCTAGGTGTGACCCTGGTGGTGGCGATGCTCATGGCGTGGCAAGGCGATCACTTGTTGCGCTGGTTCACGGACGACCCTGAAATTGTCAAGTTGGGTCACCAATTGTTGTGGTGGTCCATCCTCTTAGAAACCGGACGCACCTTCAACTTGATTGTGATTTCTGCGTTGCGCGCGACGGGTGATTCACGCTATCCGTTTTATGCGGGCGTCGGCTCTATGGCCATCGTCTTGGCCTGTGGCAGTTGGTTGTTGGGCGTGCATTGGGGCTGGGGCCTCACGGGCGTTTGGATTGCTTATGCAGCCGATGAATGGATCAGGGGCTTGATGATGTGGCACCGATGGGTCACCCGCGGTTGGATTCCACATGCGCGGGCCACACACGCCCGAATGCGGCACCAAACTCAAGCGTCAGAGGCGCCCTCAGCCAAGATGTAAACGCGAGCTTCCCATGCTGCCAAGGTGTCTGCCGCCAAGGGCCATTCTTCTTTTGGCAAATTACCAATCAAGGGCGTGGCGTTGGAAAAATCAGGCAGTTGCTTTAGGGGCAAGCCTTGAAATTGCCCACTGAAATTGCACAACACCAGCAAAGTCACTTCGTTCAATTGGCGTGTGTAGGCAAACAAAGCGGGGTGCTTGGGTAACAACAAACTGTAATCGCCCTCCACCAACACAGGCCATGACTGCCGAAGTGCAATCAGTTGGCGGTAGTAATGAAAAATCGAATCAGGATCTGCCAGCGCTTGCTGGGCGTTCACCTGGGCAAAGTTGTTGTTCAATGCCAGCCAAGGCGAGCCTGTTGTAAATCCTGCTTGATGTGCCGCAGACCATTGCATTGGCGTGCGCGCATTGTCACGACCTTTGGCATGAATGGACGCCATCACCTCTTGATGCGACAGACCTTTGTGCTTGACAGCTTGCGCATACATGTTGCGCGTTTCGATGTCTTGGTAGGCCTCAATGTGAGACCAAGCGACATTGGTCATGCCCAATTCTTCGCCTTGGTAAATGAAGGGCGTGCCTTGCATCATGTGCAGGCAGGTTGCCAACATTTTGGCGGAACGGACGCGGTGATGGTTGGGGTCGCCAAATCGCGAAACAGCACGCGGCTGATCGTGATTGCACCAATACAAGCTGTTCCAGCCCTTGCCATGCAAACCAGTTTGCCAGCGACTCAATGACGTTTTCAAATCAGGCAAGTGCAGAGGCTTGAGAGCCCACTTGCCTTTACCAGGTTGGCTGTCAACGTCCATGTGTTCAAACTGAAACACCATGTTCAAGGCGCCAGTTTTTGAATCGGTAATTTCTTGCGCTTGTGCAACAGTGGCACATGGCGCTTCCCCCACCGTGATGCAATCGTAGTGGTCTAGAACCTCGCGTTTCATTTCGTGCATGAATGCCATGAAGCGGGGACCATGTGTCACCATTTCAAACGCAGGTTGTAAAAACCCATCCTGAACTTTAGGGGCGTCTGGCAAATTTCGTTTTGCAATACGAGCTTGCTCTGGATTCAGCCACGGCTTTGAGATCATGTTGATCACATCCATCCGAAATCCACCCACGCCCTTTTTCAGCCAAAAGTGCATCAAGTCATAAACCTCTTGCCGCACTTTGGGATTTTCCCAATTCAGGTCGGGCTGTTTTTTAGAAAACATGTGGAGGTAGTACTCCCCCGTGGCTTCATTGAAAGTCCAAGCCGAGCCATTGAACGCAGCTTCCCAGTTGGTCGGCTCGCGTCCTTCTACAGGGTCATGCCAAATGTAATAGTCGTGGTACGGATTGCTTCTTGAACTTCTGGCTTGCTGAAACCATGCATGCTCATCGGAGGTGTGGTTCACCACCAAGTCCATCATCAAACGAATACCGCGTGACTTCATGCTAGCCAACATGGTGTCAAAGTCGGCCATGGTGCCAAACTCTTGCATGATGCGACGGTAGTCGCGAATGTCGTAACCGTTGTCGTCGTTGGGCGAGTCATAAACGGGCGACAGCCAAACAATTTTGACCCCCAATGCATCCAGATGGTCTAGCTTGGCGGTAATGCCAGGCAAGTCGCCAATGCCATCACCGTTGCTGTCCGCAAATGAGCGAGGATAGATTTGATAAGCGACTTGTTTGCGCCAATCAGAGCTTGCAAATGACATGTCAGGCAATCGGCTATCAGCTATCAGTTGGGCAATTCAACAGTTCTCTGGCAAGCCATTCCCTGACTGTCGAACAAATGCAATTGGTCGGGCATCAAGCACATCGTGAGCGAAGTGCCGGCGCTGGTGGTGGCACTGCCTTCTACTTTGACCGTAGCAACCGCTTGGCCCGCACCCATTTGCACATACAACAAGGAAGAGTCACCCAAGCGCTCAAGGTGTTGCAAGTGGCCGGCCACCTGAGTGCCTTCACCGGAAGAAGTTAAGGGAATATGTTCGGGACGAATGCCCAATTGAACTTTTTCACCAGCCTTTAAGTGCCTTGCGTCCACTGCAGCCTTGATCAGTTGATCCCCCATCCGCACAGTGGCATAAGCATCTTGTGCATCGACCAGTTCACCATGCAATAAATTCATTTTGGGAGAACCAATGAACTCTGCTACAAACAAACTTCTGGGGCGGTGATACAAGTTCATGGGTGAACCCACTTGCGCCACACTGCCGCGCTGTTGAATCAGATCGCCAGTGTGCAACAACACAATCTTGTTGGCCAAGGTCATGGCCTCAACTTGATCGTGGGTCACATAAATCATGCTGGCAGAGTTCATGTCTTTGTGCAGCTTGGCAATTTCCAAACGCGTTTGCACACGCAAGGCGGCATCTAAATTGGACAATGGCTCGTCAAACAAAAACAGTTTGGGTTCTTTCACAATGGCGCGGCCAATGGCCACACGCTGCCGCTGGCCACCCGACAAGGCCTTTGGCAAACGATCGAGCAAAGGTGTCAGTTGCAAAATATCTGCTGCCGCTTTTACCTTGCGGTCAATCTCTGCTTTGTTAGAGCCCAAAACGCGCAAACCAAACGCCATGTTCTCACCCACGGTCATGTGCGGATACAGCGCATAACTTTGGAACACCATGGCCACGCCGCGCTTGGCGGGTGGCAAATCGTTCACGCGTTGACCTTCAATCAGCAAGTCGCCCGACGTGATGTCCTCCAGACCCGCGACCATGCGCAGCAAGGTGGATTTGCCACAACCCGACGGTCCGACAAACACACAAAACTCACCTTGATCGATGGTGAGATTGGCGTTGTTGATCGTCAAAGGCAGCTCGGGTGAGTAGCGCTTACAGACGTTTTGAAAATCGATGCGTGACATGCTGTTCTCCGATGTCAGTTCAAATAATGTGCAGGTTCAATGTCACGTAGCTTGATCAAAGTGCCAACAGCAAAGCGCCATAAGCGCCCAACTCGATGTTGTCATCCGAGACACTGCCGCCGCTCAATCCAGGCACAGACAATGTGCTTGCAGATTTGAAATCGGCTGGCAATGCTAGGCTGGCTGCGCTGTCGCTAAAGTTGAAGGCACACAACACTTGCTTGCCCTCGTGTTGGCGAACAAAAGCCATCACTTGTTTATGAACGGGCAACAGAACCTGATCGCCATGCAATAGCACCGACTGACCTTTGCGCCATGCCAGCAAATTGCGGTAAAAGTTCAGCAAAGAATTTGGATCGGTGTCTTGCTCAGAGACTGCCAAAGCACGGTAGGCTTCCGTCAAAGGCAGCCAAGGCTTTTGTGCGCCGCTGCCAAAGCCCAGATCCTTGGCTTTGCCGTCCCAAGGCATGGGTGTGCGGCAGCCGTCGCGACCTTTGAACTCAGGCCACATGGTGATGCCGTAGGGGTCTTGCAAATCTTCGTAGGCCACTTGCGCTTCGGGCAAGCCCAACTCGTCACCTTGATACAAGCAAGGTGAGCCGCGCAAGCACATTTGGAACGCAGCCGCTACGCGCAGTTTGCGCACATCGGCCGACTCGCCACCCCAACGCGTACCCACTCGCACAACGTCGTGGTTAGACAATGCCCAAGAAGGCCAGCCGGTTGCGTTCTTCTCAGCAAAGCGCGTCATCAAGTCGTGTAGAAAAGTGCTGCTGCTGTCGGGGCCAAGCAAATCAAAGCTGTAGGCCATGTGCAGTTTGTCGCCACCGCTGGTGTACTCTGCCATGGTGGCCAGACCGTCGTCATCACCAATCTCGCCCACCATGGTGGTGTTGGGATACTGGTCGAGCAGTGCGCGGAGTTGTTTCAAAAATCCGATGTTCTCGGGTTGTGTTTTGTCAAACTTGTGATGCTGCCAGCCATAAGGATTGACGTCGTTCACAGCAGGATCGTTGCCCTTGGGTTGACCGCGCCCAGGGTTGTTGCGCAATTCTTTGTCGTGGAAATAATAGTTGGCTGTGTCCAAGCGATAACCATCAACGCCCAGTTCCAACCAGAACTTCACGGTGCCCAAAATGGCGTTCACGACATCGGGGTTGTGATAGTTCAAATCGGGTTGGCTGCTTAAGAAGTTGTGCAGGTAATACTGACGGCGACGGGTGTCCCACTGCCAAGCGCTGCCCCCAAAAATAGACAACCAGTTGTTGGGTGGGTTGCCATCTTCTTTGGCGTCGGCCCACACATACCAATCTGCTTTGGCGTTGTTGCGTGAGGCGCGGCTTTCTGCAAACCAAGGGTGCTGATCGGAAGTGTGTGACAGCACTTGGTCAATCATCACCTTCAGGCCCAGGTCGTGCGCTTTCTTGACCAGAGCACGGAAGTCGTCCAGCGTGCCAAACAGTGGATCGACATCGCAATAGTCGCTCACGTCATAGCCAAAATCCTTCATCGGGCTCTTGAAAAAAGGCGATAACCAAACAGCATCTGCGCCAAGTTTGGCTACATAGTCCAATTGCTTAGTGATGCCAGGCAAGTCGCCCACACCGTCGCCATTGCTGTCGGCAAAAGAGCGAGGATAAATTTGATAAATGACGCCACCACGCCACCAGTTGTTGTTAGGTGCTTTGCTCATGATTTAAATTACAAAAGAACAGAAAGAAAAATTAACCTTTGACCGCACCAGCCGTGAGGCCCGATACGATTCGCTTTTGGAAGAAGAACACCAACAGCAGCAGCGGCACAGTGACAATCACTGAGCCTGCCATGATGGTGCCCCATGGAATTTCAAATGCCGTGGCGCCCGCGATCAAAGAGATGGCCACGGGTACCGTGCGTTCGGTGTCGTTGACCACAAAGGTCAGGGCAAACATAAATTCGTTCCACGCACCAATGAAAGCCAGCAAGCCAGTCGAGACCAAGGCGGGCCACAACAACGGCATGAAGACTTGAAAAATAATGCGCAGCGGGCCGCACCCATCCATGATGGCCGCTTCTTCCAACTCAACAGGTAACTCGCGCATGAAAGTGGTCAAGATCCAAACCGTAAAGGGCAGCGTGAAGATGGTGTAGGGCAACACCAAGCCCCATGCCCTGTTGTAGATGCCCAGCCACTGAATCAGTTCAAACATGCCCGACAACACCGCAACCTGCGGAAACATGGACACACCCAAAATACAAATCAACAACAGGCCTTTGCCCTTGAAGCGAATGCGGCCCAACGCATACGCGGCTGTGATGCCCATCAACATGGCAAAGCCCACGGTGAGTACGGCCACCATGATTGAGTTGACCAAACTTTTGCCAAAAGGTTGTACCCCTTCAAACAAGGCGTAGTAATTGCGAAGGTCCGCTTGGTCTGGAAAAATTTGGGTGTTGAAAAGCGCTGTGCCTGTTTTCAATGAGGTTGAAATGGCGTAGACAAATGGGTAAACAGACACCAAGACGACCAAAGCCGAAGCGATGTAAATGAACGCTGTCGTCCAAGCAGAACGGGTTTTCATTTGGCTTCCTCCGACATCTTGACGCGTGCCAACTTCAAAAAGATGATGGCCGTGAGTAAGATGATTAAGAACAAAGAGGTGGAGGCCGCGGAGCCATAGCCCATGTTGCCGTACTCCACCATTTCGCGTCGTACAAAGCCCGACATGCTGATGGTGGTGCTGCCATTGGCCGTCAAAACATAAATCAGATCAAACACGCGAAGCGAGTCGAGCAAACGGAACACCACAGCCACCAACAAAGGCTGTCGAATGAGGGGCAGCGTAATTTTCCAGAACACACGCAAGGGGTGAACGCCATCTACGCGTGCAGCCTCATAACAATCTTTGGGGACTGTTTGCAGGGCCGCCAAAATGAGCAGGGCCATGAACGGTGTGGTTTTCCAAACGTCCACCAACACGACGGTCCAGAGGGCATAAGCCGGCTCTGCCGTCCAAGCAATCTTTTGCGAGATCACACCCAGGCCCATCAAGTAGGTGTTGATCACACCAAATTGATCGTTCAACATCCAGCCCCACATCTTGGCCGACACAATGGTAGGAATGGCCCATGGGACCAGCACCGCAGTGCGAACCAAACCGCGACCTTTGAATTCTTGATTAAGAAGCAGGGCCACGCCCAAGCCCGTGAGTGTTTCCAAAATGACCGACACCACGGCAAAGCTAAAAGTGTTGCGAATGGAGATGCCCCAATCACCGGCCCAAAAACCACCTTCATCATTGGGGTTGAAGAACAGGCCGTATTCCCCCACGTAATTTTCCAAGCCGACAAATTGCGAAGCAGAAATGTCGTTGATGTTGATGTCGGTGAAGCTGAACCAAATGGAACGCGCCAAGGGCCATACAGCCACCACCAGCATCAGCACCACCATGGGGGCTAGAAATAGCCAAGCGGTTTTAACTCTTGAATTCATGTTGAGTTCTCTCCGGCTTTACCAGTGCTTGCGCCTGATTTGTTTCAAGCGCGATTCAAGCTTGGCCACGGCTTCTTCACCGGTGGCGCGTTTGGACATGACCTCGTGCGCAGCATTCCAGAAGCTTTGACTCACTTGCGGATACTTCAGGCCCGTGGCCGTGGTGGGGCGGGCCACGCTATTGGCAAAAACGTCTGCCAGTGCGCCCATGAACTCATTGGCTTCCAACACATCTTTGTCTTTGTAGAGCGCAGGCAGCGTTGGGTTGAATGAGCCGTGAATGGCGCGTGACTTTTGTACCGCCGCACTGGTCATGTACATCACCAAATCGGCGGCAATGGCTTGGTGCTTAGAGTATTTGGACACACCCAACTGCCAGCCACCCAAAGCAGCTGCGCTGGGGTTGCCGGGCAATTTGGCCACGCCAACTTTGCCTTTGACCAAGCTGTCATTTTTTTGCAGCAAGGCCCAAGCGTATGGCCAGTTGCGCATGAACAAGGCGTTGCCGTTTTGAAAAACGCCGCGGCCTTCTTCTTCCTCATAATTCAAAACACCGGTGGGGCTGATGGTGCCAATCCATGAGGCTGCCAAGTTCAGTGCCTTGGCTGCTTCTGCGTTTCGAATCGTAATTTGGCCATCGGCATTCACCACGGTGCCGCCACCATGGCCACCTACCCATTCAAGCGCGTTGCAAGTTAAGCCTTCATAGGCCTTGGCTTGAAACACAAAGCCATGAAAATCCTTGGCGCCCTTGTTGCGTTCACCGGCTTGCACTTTAGCGGCAGTTTGCGTCAGTTCTTCCCAAGTTTGCGGGACCCTTAAGCCATATTTTTTCAACAGATCGGAACGGTAATACAGCAAACCCGCATCGGTGTACCAAGGCATGCCCAAAAGCTTGCCATTGACCGTGTTGTTGGCCACGATGGCAGGGAAGTGCTCGGCTTCGATCCCTTTGCTGTACGGCTTGAGGTCTGTCAGGTGATCTTTCAGCAAGCCGGGCCACACAGTGTCAATTTGCACCACATCGATGTCGCCCGATTTGGCGGCAAACAATTGGCGGTACAGCGCAAGCTTTTCGGTGGCACTGGTGGGGGGTGAAAAATTCTTGATGGTGTGACCAGTTTTGGCGGCCCAAGCTTGGGCGTGTTTCAAACAAAATTCAACATCGCCGCCACTCGGCCCACAGGTGATGGTAATTTCAACAGCCTTGGCGCTGAAACTGGTCAACAAAGTACTGAAGAGCAGCACGGGCAAAAATTTCATGGCTTAGATCCTTTCACCACAAACACCACGGCACTTCGCGCAGGGATGTCAAAAGCACCATTGGCCTT
>JACCEA011837177.1_pt1 | contig 14139 bp, 17 predicted proteins | sample 7449851 | NCBI WGS metagenome assembly JACCEA01 (sample SAMN15323453, study PRJNA562643) | freshwater metagenome | isolation source: river surface water | place: USA:Blue River Watershed | collected 2017-08-18 | reverse complement strand
ATAGTCACAGCAAGCATCAACTCAGGTGCATAAAACGGTGAGTAGATGCTTCCCAACTTGCCGAACGTGCCGTTGAGAAAAATCTTCATGGAGTTTGCTAAACGCTTTCGTTTCGCGTGTTTATGTTCCATTCGCTCGTCAAAAAACGCCTTATAAATCTGCATGAAGCGCAGACCGTTTTCATGAGAACCGAGGTTTGGAATTACCCCTGATTCCATCATGATTTTGGGGTAGTATGAACCCACGTCGAAATCGCTGATGCGAACGCCGTCTCCAGCAACCAGATACATTTTGTTGTCGTCAACCGAGTGCAAACCACCTAGTCCAAATTTGTACTTGTGTTTTCCGATTTGAATTGGGGTTTTAAGCCACTCCGGTTCTATCGGAGCCCCGTTCTCTGGGTTGACGGTGAAGTATTCAGCTTCAAACCGGTCGATTACATCCTGCACCTTTTCTCTACGGTATGGACAATGTATACCCGACAAATCAATGAGATTTGTCGGGGCTGTGTAGCGCACATACCGAGGTGGTTTTTGTTTGCCACCACGCAACCCCAACTGTTTCGAGATGACGGCTTCCGCGATTTGCGCATCTGATTTTGAACGCAAGTCCATCTCAAATCGGAACGACATATCGGTGCGCAACTCGCACTCGGTTTGTAATGCACGGTAGAGAGCTTGCGTGACTCGCAAGTCGTTCGCACAATAGGCCGCTACTTCATCAAAATCGGCTTGTGTCTCCAAGTCCTTGGCAAAGTTGGTGTGTTCCACCATTGTTGGGAAAGCCAACCGCCCAGCATAAGTCTTGAGCGAGATTTGAACACCGGGGGCCACCTCGTAGAGGTCGATGTGATTCCAATCTGGTGGGTTGGCTCCGTAATCGCGCAATACTTGCCAATGTGGTGTACCTGCGTTAATCAGCTCGTCAGCAGCCTCTTGCACATTACGATTGCTATAACCCTCAAGTATGATGCCGAGAATTGGCATGTCAAACTTGGTACTGTTGAACCCAATACGCAATGTTTCTGGGTCGTCGAATTTGGCGTAAAAGCGTGCGCTAGTTTCCTCGTCCATTCGCCCGAGCCAAAAGGGGTCGACCTCACCAGTCGCATCGTTCAAAAACTGAACGAGAACTTCAACACGGTTTGTCCCTACAATCTCAATGTCGAAAAACTCAATTTGCGGTTGCATTATCAACTCCAGTTACATCAAGCCCAAGTTGTTTCGCCACATCTACGACTTCCGACCACGGGATTGTGTGGCATCCAATGCGAATGAAGTCTTTGGATACGTGTACCCCAACAAACTGCCCAAAGCGCATTTCCGGGTTTGATACAGCACTTTTTAGCAAGAGCTTTGTTGGGTCAACCTTCTCATTAAGAGTGGGTTCCTCAGTGAAGCTTTGCCACATAGCCTTCAAATTAGGCCAAATTCGGGCTACATCCCGTCGAGGCATACTTGCCCCACGAGAAGTTTCAATCCGGTCTTGTGTGACACGTAAAGCGATTGGTTCGAGCAGTTTATTCAATGGCAATTTGTCTGTCTCCCCAGAACGCCATTTGCGTAATGACTTGGCTATCATAGCCTTATATCGCTTCCGCCCTTCACTGTCAAAAGCGTTGTCCGAGCGGTGCGCTTTTTGCACAGCTCGTTTCTCATTATGCGCTTCAATTTCCGCGCGAGCTTGTTCCAAAACTTGATAGATTGGTTGAGCATTGTCCCAACTAAAGTGGAACACTCGTGTGTAACTATCGACAGCCTCGAATGCGCGAACCAACTCACGAGCTTTTTCAACACGCGACCGCGTTGTGCCAACAAACGCATCCAACGCTTTGTGCAATATGTCTGTAAAGAAATCAACATTCAGCTTGTGAATATCCGAAACCGCTTTTGCATTTCGCAAGTCGGTTGGAATATACCGAGCAGGTACGACTTCATAAACATTGTTTATCGCGCTAACCAACTTACTTTTATGTTTTGTGGTTGTATTTGAAAATGTGTCTGTTGATAAAAGAATTACAGATATAACAGGTGTCTCCACCCGTGCAGCTATAGGCGTTGAGTAACTGTAAAAAACATCGTTTGAAAACGAGGTATTACCCGCGCAATGTCCAGCCTCTGTCAGTCGGTGTGCAAAAGCATGGCACAGTTGTAAATCACTACTATATCGTTTCGACATTAAAGTTCTCCAGTTGTAAAAGTTTCGTTGACCCACATACCAAGTTTGAATGCTGCTTGACAATGGTTGCAGGCTTTAGCGACAGCCTCGCCATATTCATCGTTTCCAGCCATATCTTCCCAAATACCTTGTTCCCATGTCGAGGAGCACCCGTCAATGTCAAGCGCCATAGCTTTTAAGCACAAGTAACCAAGACAATACTTGGCATCGGGAGTGAGTGTGTTGAAATTATCAATCCACCATTGTTTATCATTTGAGTAAAACGATATAAATCCCGGACGACTTGTCAGTTCGTCTTTCAATACCATTTCAAACGCCGTTGTCGAATTAGTTAAAGTAAATAACTTTTCAAAATCAGGTTCAGAAATTTCACAAGTTATTTGCTCGGTGTGAACATTATATTCACGAGGCGACCAGACACCTTTGAATTTGATTTCAATACCAAATGTGTTGATGCCCATAGCCTTGTTGAAATAATCGACAAACTTTTTGCAAACACTTTCTTTAACTGCGTCATAATCAATAGAATCAGAAACGATTGTTTTGATACTATCTGGTGGAGTTTCTCCATCAAATTCTGAAATTTCAGTAATTTCAGTGTATTTATGCGCTGTCGTTTGTTTCAACAACCAACAAGCATGGCTGTTTACAGCTTCATCAATCGCGTGGCTGTGAATTGATTCATATAAGCCTGCGAATGGAAATCGGATAGCTACCATTATTTTCTCCAGTTTAATAAAAAAGTTACTTTGCCAATGCTTTTGCAAGCATGTCGTCATAAAGATTTGAACGAAACTTTTTACCGGTCAGGTTTGAAAGGCAAATTTCGTCGTATGTGTCTGGGGCGTACACCACGATTGTTTCCGTTCGCTGAGTTTGCCCTGTTCGGTAAATGCGTCGGTTCCCCTGCACCCACCACTCATAGTTGTCGGTTGGTGATGCCCAAATACAGCGCGTACCACGCACCCATGTTAAACCGTGAGCTGCCGCTTGTGGGTATGCAAATATGACATCCAAATCTCCGTTTTGGTATTGTTCTGTGATTCGATTTCGCTCGGCAATCCCAGTTTCCCCGTCGTAAACAGCAAACTTTAGCCCTCGCTTCTTCGCACCATCAATCAGTTCATCACGCTGATGCTTCCAAAGGAAGAAAACGATGCTGTGCTTGACCTCTTGCACAAGGTCTAAGATGAAATCCCTGCGACCGCTGTCAACGACTGTGTGGTCACCACCACTCTCGTTGTAAAACGAACCTGATGCAAACTGAAGCAACTTCCCACGCAATACGGCTTTGTTGAGGGCAACAAGCTCTTGCCCACCAATTTCCACCACCATATCTTGGGTGAATTTTCGATACAGCTTCTGTAGTTTTGTCGGCAACGGCATTGGTCGCTCGTATACAAAGTTCTCTGGGATGTCTTGGCATTCAGACAAGAGATGCTTGATGGTGATGTCCTTTGTCAGTTGTGCGATGATTCGCGCTGAGTTTGGGTTCTCCGTCCACTCATTAACACATCGACTGCTGTTCACCCACACCTTCTTTGGTGAATAAAAGGTGTGTTGAAATTTAGAGAATGATGGGCCTAGGCGTTTCCCACCATCCAACAAAAAATACTGATGCCATAGGTCGGTCAAACCATTTGGGTCAGCCAACCCACTCAAGTTTCGTTTGCGTGCAAAGTGTTGGGCCAATATCTTCGCTGCTTTCGAGCGCTGACTTGTGTGGTGCTTAAACACCGTACTTTCGTCATGTACGATGGTGGCGTAGCTACCAAACGTGTTTTTCAGCACCTGTTTGTTTTCATGGTCAGCCAACCACTTTACGCTGTCGTGGTTGGTGATATACACGTCGGCTGGGGTGTTGAAACGCTCAGGGAGCTTTGGTGATAAAGCCACTACAACGGTCAAGTCAGGGGCGAACTCTCGGAAGTCGTTCAACCATGCTGATGTGGTGGTGGACAGTGTGGCGGTCACCAACGCACGATGCTTTGGGTCAGCTTCGCTAATTCGGCGAATCATCTCAATTTGCACGCGGGTTTTTCCAGTACCCGGCTCTGATTGGTCGAAAAAACAGGGTGCGTTGAGCATTCGCCCAACAGACTCAACTTGATTTTTGAACAGAGGTTTCATCATCGTCTTTTACAACTTTAGGTTCAAACATTACGGACTCTTCCCAACTGGCGCGAATGTCTTTTTGCAAAGCCCGAACTGTTTCGAGACTCAATCCATTACGAATTAAGACAGGGCCTGCTTTTGATTCGGAACCAAGTTGTTGAAAAGTAACAATAACCCCAGCGCCTTTCAACTCAACGTATTCTTCCAAAGCGTTACTTAAATAAAAAGCCTTGTGTGGTAGTTGGGATTCACGTTCAAATAATTTGCGTTCAAGTTCGGCAATACGTGCGGATAGTTTTGCAGATTTCTTTTTAGACATTTAGATTTTCTCCAATTAGTTATTTCAAACCTAAAAGTTGTTCAACGCTTAAATCAGTGGCGTTGATGTCTGAAGCCTGATTTGCCGATACCGCAAATTCAGCCACGTTGCAGTGTTCTGTGCGGGCGAACGGGCAGTATTTACAGTTCTTTACCGAGGGGGTTGGTGGGAAATCTTTGTCAAGAACCCGTGCCTCCATACGGGCGGCTCGGTCACTGAAATCGCGTTTGAAGTCCATCGCGTCGTCACGGGTGTAGCTGTAACCAACCAAGTCGTTCAAATCGAGATACCAAAGCTCGAAGTCGAAATGCTTGGTTTCAGGACTGCGAACCGCTGCCGAGGCTACATAAAGCATTCCTTGCTCACCATGCTTCAGTTCGTTGCCCCAACGCTTACCCGTCTTGTAGTCGACAATCACTGTGCGGGTTTTATCGCGCTTGAACACAACCAAGTCGGCGAGCATACGCACCCAACCTTGTTTGAAGTCAATAGGTTCCCAGTTGCGGTCGAACCCCCACTCCTGTTCAACGCAAGCCAAGCCTTTTTTGAACTCACGCCGTGCTGCGTTGAACATGGGTTTGAACTTTTGCAAGTCGGCGGCGAGAACCTCGGTTTTACCATTGACGTAGTCCTCAGCGAACGAATGAACCTGTATCCCGCGTTCGGCGTATTGGTTCTCAACACGGTTGTAAGGAACCCGGTCGACATGCTGAAGTGCATATCGTAGAGCGCATTGGTTGAATAACGACATCGCGCTGAAAGACCATGAAAATGGTTTTTGTTGTGTCATGCGAGCCTCACGATGCAGGAGTCTGTTTTGGTGCGAATCTTGCACTTTTGTGGTTCGGGGCTGGGTTTTGGTGGCAGAGGCTTCTTTGGCTTAGTTTTTGCAGCCATATATTGAACCTTCGCAAGCTCTTCATATTCTTGCTGTTCACGCATTTCCATGCCTCCAACAACGCCGTATAGCAAAAAGATGATAATTAAAAGCATTCGGTTTTCAGTTTGTTCAGACATCATTTACTCCTTAATATAGTCTCGTGTTTTTTCAATAATCGCTTTTGCACATACTTTAATTTGGACGTTTGCATACTTAGTAGCGTGGTCAATATCGACCACCGGAAACTGTCCGTAATAGTTTTTCATGTAATCGACTAGCGCTTTTACTTTCGCGCATTCGCTTTTGGTCATTTCAAGTTTTGACCACGAGATGAGTCGTTTGTAGGTTGCGTTTACCGCCGAGGTTGCTTCTTGCAACACATGCCCCCCTTCAAAAGGGAGACCTATGTTTTTGTCTAACCAACTCATACGCAAGCACGCATAGGTGAGATGTTCAAACGCTGTTGGGATAGCCTCGCCTTTAGCAAACATGGTCATCGATACTGTCAGATTGCGCATCCATCTATCGAATTTTGACTTATTGGCTGTTTCCTCGGTTCTTAACCCTACGAGGACATAGCCCAAGGCATCGTGTTTGCCTTTTGGCCTTGTTGGGTCTTTAAGCCTGCTGCTGTACTTCTTTGTTCGTTTCTTCGGTTGCATGATTAACTACTTTCAGGTTTGGTTTACTTCCAGTAACTTCACTTAGCCACGTTAAGGTTGTGCGCCAAGTGACATCTAATGCGGTGGTTTTATCTTTGTTGATGCGTCGTGGTGTGAGTAACACGTTCTTGTGCTTCAACATTGATGTGAACTTGTTTGGTGTCTCGGGCATCCCACCAATACAGTGCTCGAATACGACCATGAGTTGGTCGCGCGTAACAAATGTTTTGTGTTCAACCACCTCAACCACAACATCGTTGATGGTGGCTTTGGTAACTCGGCAGGAGCCTTCCCGCACGTTTTTTGCAATGTCTTTCACCCAACCATCAACCAACTTGTTGAACTCAATCGCGGTGTCCATGCGCTTTTGCCCATAGATACCGATGACCTCTTGTTGGGATTTGCTTTCGTACAGTGAACTGAGTTCTCCGTTACGCAAGTTGTTGACCAACACGTCGATGCTCGTCTGCGCTTCATAAATGAGTGCTTTGCGAGCTTCGTTCTTGATGATGAGCGTGGCCTTCTGTAAATCAGCTTCTCGGGTCATCAAATACGCGGTGAAGGCAGGCAACTCTGCCAACAATTCGACCTCCACCTCGTGACGAGTCATGTCCAGTCGTTTTGGTTGGAAAGCACCTACGTTGTACCGTCGGTCATTCTCACCAGCAATCTGAATTGGCTTATTCTTGTTGCTGGAGAAAATGAAGTTGGTGTAGTTCTCCATTTGAACTGCGGTCTGTCTCATGTGACGAATGGTGACAGGGCTGTCTGTGATACAGGTTCGCAACGTGGCAGAAATAACATTGGCTCCGACCAGCGCGTCGATTTCCATTTCGTCGACGAACGCCACGATAGCTTCTTCGAGCCATCCGTTGAATTGGTCAGTCAACTCTGCCACACGCTTGCTCTGTACATGGTTTCGACCTAGGATTGGGGCAAGCACCTTGTTGACAATTAAGCCTTTGCCAGTGCCCTCTGTACCGTGCAGTACCCATGCGGTTTGAGTCTTGGTTCGGTATTGGACTACGCACGCGAGCCAATTTAACCAGTGCTCAAATGTCTCGTCCTCTACGTTGTTACTAACCGCGTGGAGCATGATGCGTTTAATCAGTGGACAGTCGTTGAGTGACGTGGGTTCGTGCATTTGGCGTAAGTATTCTGTCGGCACGAACGTGTTGATGCGTCGCCGCTGTACGTCCACCACAAAGTCTTCGTTGGGCAAGAATTGTTTGTCCCACACAGGGATTACTTCGTGAGGTGGTTTCCCGTGGTGCTGCATCCAGTGGTTGAGTTGCAGCTCACTCTTGGCAGGCCAAAGCTCAAGCGTGTAATCTTGCGGATTCCAAATGCCATTCACATAGGACGCACTGCGTTTATCGCGGAATGCCAGTATGACGGAACCTTCCTCAGTCTCCTCTTCCCGAGATTGCCGTTCCTTCGCCTTCAGGGACTTGTAATAGGTGGGGAGTATCTCCCGCATCAAGTAGACCGGTTCACCTTTGAAGTTGTGCAGGTACTCGATGTTGTTGTTCGGGAAATAGTACCCCCAACTATCACCACCGTTAAGGTTCAAGTAAGTAAACTCACCTGCCGCGCGTGTACCCGTGATGGTTGCTTCACCCGGTTTGGGTTGAATTTCGTATTCACCAACCCAACGAGTTTGAATCCGAATCGGGTCAAGCCCCATTTGAGTGCGTAAATCGTTACGGAGTTGGTTCGCCTTGTTCTTCAGCGAACTGATGTTCTCGTCGGTGATGAAGTCTTCTGCATCAGCCTCTGGCTTTTTACCCAGTACAAATTTGAATCGTTCACCCGGCGTAATGTCGCAAGGCACATTACCCACCAACACTGGTGGGGATATATACAACAGCTTGTCGTTCTGGCAAGCTGTTATGTCTATCGGCCAATGGAGGTACGCGGCTGTTTTCGTCAACCCGATGTGTCGTCGAATAGCTGACTTACAGAGATTCACTTCCATCAACCACGCCTTCAATACGTCGGGTGGTAGCGGCTTGTCCAACAGAAAAAATACGTGTGCTGACAACTTCTTGCTACCAGCAATCCCATAGCTGCTTGAATACTGCACGATATGACTGACATCTTTCAATCCGGGGATGTGGTCAGTTATGTCGGTGATGTTTTCAACTTCAGCCGCATCAATATCCAAGCACACCCATTGCGTTGCCGCGTCGGAAGCTGTCGAACCCGCTCGTGATTCCATTACGAGCTTGCGTTGGAGCGTGCCTTTTAACAGGCAGTTGCCTTTTGAAGCCTGCTCAATGAGAATGTTAAAAAACTCTTGGATGGACTGGATGCGAAAACTGAATGAGGTGAAATCCCTCACATTTGGGTAAGCGCTCTTGAGGAGCTTCCCACCAGACATTGTGAACGTCTTGGTCAACGCAACATCTGCGCCGAGGAAGTTTATTGTGGTGAGCATGGTCGTTTTGGTTAAGGTGTGCCTAAAGATTTCCATTTTAGGTGGTCGTCGCCCCCCAGTCGATTGGGTGTCTCCTTCGTCGGCACATAGGGTTGCCATTCACGGACAATCGGTTGCGCCACCGCCAACAACTTCAACCATTCGTCGTCAACGTAGGCTGCTAATTTTTCAGCATCTGTGAGCGGGTTTAACATGTAATACAACTCACCTTCAATTTCTGATTTCCGAAGCAAACCTTCATTAGCCATCTCTTTGAGTAGTTTCCGTGCATAGTGTTGGCTTAAAACAGGGACGCTTTCCCACAAATTATTGTTCAAAATTTGTTGCAGTGTCTGTGGTTGCTTTTTAATACATTTCAGCAGAGCTTCTCTTCTATATTTTTGCATGATTTCTCCTAGTTAAATATGTCACAACTGACGACTATATTTAATCGTCAGTAATTACCTATTTAGCACCGATAAATATCAGCACATTCGTCAGGGAACAATTTGGCAAATGCTCGCATAATTGTTTCTTTTGCTTCATTTGCTTCAAACAAATGTTTTAATTTTATAGTTCCAGTCATATCACTAAAGGTTTTGTAGTAAGGCACATATACCTTCGTCCAAAGCAAATAGCTCTGTAACGTCCAATCACAAGTCCATTGGGCTTTTTCAATAGCCAGTACGAACTGGTGAAATAACGATTTGTCAAATTCAAAATCCGAACTCGCCTCTCCGTTAAAAAACAGATTTTTAAGTACGGGGTGGCTTTCAGTATCGAAACGACCATCGCAAGTTTTGCAGCGAAAAACGAGTTGATTTGCGGCCCATGTTGAACGTTCAAATTTCAAAATATGCTTCTCGCCATTCAAGCATTCCGCCTCAGAACAGTAATGGCTGTATGTGACTTCTGTTCTAAACGTAAACCATTTATTACAGCACACGCACTGTTCGTCATAGGTTATATCAGTTTCTATACCGTGTCCGTCGTCAGTGCAAAGTTCGTAAACATTTTTGCAATATGGGCATTCAATTTGAGCCATTTTCATTCTCCTAGTTAAATATGTCACAACTAACGACTTTATTAAATCGTTAGTAATTACTTATTTAGCAACGGTAAATATCGGCGCATTCGTCAGGGAAGTCAATCGCAAAAGCCTGCCTCCAACAGGCTTGCGCGTATTGATTGTTTGAAATGAGTTCGGCGTAGGTGTCAGTAGCCATGTCGACAAACTCTACAGACTGGGGCATCACAAACAGCAAATCGGTCTTTAGCATCTTTTGTGAGAAATCAATAGAGCGTTGATACGCCTCAATCTTTGCCATATACATCTTGATGTCTGACAAAGCCCCCTGTGTGCCTGAATTGGAGGTTGTTATAGAAACGTGTTTGCCGCTTGCCATCCGTAACGCCAAGGCTTCTTTGCGAGCGTTATAGGCGGCAACCTGCTCCAAGTATGACAACTTTTTGTATGGAAAAGCAGTGTCGCGTGGGGTTGGTGCGTATTTAGGCCATGTGGTCATTTGTCGGCTCCTTTAGGGTTAATTGAACAAGTCGAGGCAAATCTTGCTTGAGAACAGCTTTCTCTCTGAAACAGGTTTGTTGCTGACAACAGTTACCCACATAGCATGACTCCCACACGGTGTTGTTTCAAACAGGGCTTCTAATGCACGGGCATCACCCCACAAGTAGTTCATTGTGTTCACAGCGAGACATGCTACATAGCCGGTTTCTTCAGTACCAAGAAAATCTATAGATGATACGTGGCTGGCGTTCACATAGATGGGTAAACCTTGCACACGGTGCAACTCGAAAAAAACTGGAAGTGACATGAATAACTCCTTGCTATAAAAAAGATAGCGCTTTTGGTTGGTTGAAAAATGACGATTTTCTGTCCCAAACTTTGGAACTTTGGAACAAAACTTTGGAACTTTTGGACAGTTTTTGGACAAAACTTTGGAACTTGGTGGATACGCTGTAAAGGCATGCACCAAGTTGGTGCGCAATGCTTACTGGTTTATTACGCTAAATAGCAAGAAACTTTGGTACAAAAGTAGTGAACTTTGGAACTTTGGAACAGCTTTTGGACAGAGCTATAGAGGAGAAAGTTCCAAAGTTCCAAAATTTATGAAAGTTCAATTTGAAAAAAGAGTTGGTATTGGACTTACTGTATTGGTGCGTAAAACACTGCTCTTCGTTTTCTCGGAATGAACTTTTTAACTTTGGAACTTTGGAACTTTTTCTGCTTAAAAATTAGGCAGTGCTATCATTGTTATAGCAATTTGTCATCGTTGTTTTTGACCACACCAAGTTGTTGTCAGCGCCCACCATAGTTTGTTTGCTATCAAAATAAGAGCAAAAAACGCATCACCATAGTCAGCCCCGGTCTTAAAAAAAAGAGCCGGTGGACATATCCACCGGCCCCAGCCCGCTATTTTCAGGCGTTAGTTGCGCATACCAGCCAAATCGCTGGCATCAACCCCGTAGGTTTCAGAGTCAACCATCGTGTTGTTGTCATCAGCTTGTTGTGCTTCAATCAACGCTGCCAGCTCACGCTCCGCTTTTGTAGGTTTAGCTGCTCTACGCACGGTGTTTTTGATTGGCTCAACAACGCTACATTCGTCACCTAGATGGTTCTTTCCACGTTTAATCGACACAGTCGCAGTGCTGTTGTCACCACCAGTTTCGACCGGTTTTGCAGGAGCCAAGCCACCAGCCCCCACTACAGTCTTTGCCAGCATCGCACGCTTTGTAAGCTCGGCACGCATTTCTGCCTCGCGCCGCGCCATTTCGTCCGCAATCTGACGCTCAATAGCGGCTTCGTCCGAGCTCATGAGGTGGTTCTCGGCGTAGAACTGCTGTTCAAAGCGCAGCACCACACTATGGATGTAGCGATAGTCTTGCGGGCCAACCCACTCGTCGTTCTGGCGCTTCGCACGGCACGTTTGACGAAGCTCCACCAGCTTGGCGTGGAGTGCGTCGATGAGGTTCTCACGGTACTGCTCGCTCAAATACCCCCATGCTGAGTCTGCCCGTTCAACACCCTCGTCGTCACCAGCCCCAAACGTCTCACCAGCGGCAATGCGTTCCAACTGGCTGGCGTACCAGTCGAGGTGGTCGAAGTTGGCTTTAATGAATCCCGCGTTCTCACGGGCTACCTTATACGCCTGCTGCTTAGTCGCCTCGTTGTCTCCGGGGACAAGTTCTTCTTCCATATCCGCAGGCACAGCAGCCCACGGAGTCTTTTTGCCTTCGAGGAAGAGGCGGAAGTCACCATCGCGCTCCCCGTGAGCAACGTACAAGTTTTTCATATTCATGCTCGATTTGAGACTACCGAAGTAGTTCGCAAGTTCGATACCGGCAATCGCGTTACGGTAGCCCTCGTTCTCCATCCACGCTTGACCGCTGTCGTAATCAGCACCTGCCAAAACACGACGGATGTCACGCATCTCTACGTTACGCACGTCAGTTTTTTCGATGGCAAAAATACGCATAATGCGCTTGGCGTGAAAGAGCACCCCACCGTGGAACTTGCTGGTCAACGAGGCCAACACGTTGTTTTTCAGGCGGTGGTCGAGACTCGCAACGAAAGAAGGCAAAGCAGCGTTTTTGTATTTGGACATGAGTTTTCTCCTATAAAGTCCGATGTTGGTGAGAAGGAGCACCAACAACTCCAAAAATAAGCGTTACAAAAGCGACGGAGGAGCTGCAACCAGCCCCACCGTGCTAGTCAACGAGACCCGTTTCGTAGTTGTACCCTGCAACAGGTTCTGCGTAAAATTCATGCACGGTGGTTGCCCAATCAGCAATCGTGTACATAGTTTCTTTGTCTACGCCGGGGAAGTGCGTGTTGGTTTGCAGCACAGTAACCACAGCGGCACGCAATTCCGCAGGCACATTTACTGTTTCACAGCGTTGTAAAAGTTCAGATTCAGTCATAGTTTTTCTCCGAATAGGGGGTTAGCGAGGACGCACGTATTTAGCACCACGGGGGTTCCGTGACACAGACTTGGATGGGCTGAGGAAGATGCCCACCATGATTGAAGCAACGGTAGCACCAGTGCCGCCAGCGACACTTCCACCGTGCATCTTGAACAGCAGTACGAACACCGCCAGTTCAAGCAGTGCAGTACCAAACCGTCCGCTTTTGAATTTAGCCCAGATAGACCAAATACCAACAAAATAGACCAAGCCGCACAAGAACGGCAGCATATCAATGTGACCAATACCCATCATGTTTCTCCTTTTAATACGGGAATGCCCACGGCGACGGAGGAGCCGCCAACACCATGTTGCATTCCGGTATTAAAAGAAAAAGGGCCGAAGCCCTTTTTCTTACAAGCCAGCGCGTTTTGCAAGATATGCTGCGCGAGTGCGTGAATACTCGTCAACCGCGTGCGTGCCGCTGTTCTGCATCTTAGCGATTTGGTTGGATGCAAAGCCAGTGACAGTACCGTAGATACCAGTCAAATTGTCGTTACCTGCACCGAAGACCGCAGCACGACATTGAAGCGTGTATGCAGCTTTCTGTTGAGGTGTGAGCATTTGAAACTCAGCGCTGGTGTAGGTGCGGAACCCAGTGTTTGCAGCAGGAGCAGGAGCAGGAGCAGGAGCAGGAGCAGGAGCAGGTGCAGCAGCAGGAGCAGACAACGCAGTAACGAGGCCGGTAACCATAGCTTCAAGAGCCAAGAGACGCTCTTTGAGTTCAGCAGTAGTATCAACAGAAGCAGAGGATGTAGTAGCTTTGGACATGAGGTTCTCCTATAAAGTCCGATAGATGGGATGGTCTCGGACACCGCCGATTCCACAAAACGATAGCCCGACAAGCGTAGCTTGGCACACGGGACGGTGACGAGCCACGAAGGTGCGAAGCGAAATAAAACAATACCCATGCGGACAAATCGACGCGACGGAGGAGCGTTTCCGAATCCGAAGTGCTGCCGTCAAAATAGCCACTGGGGGTGGAACACCTCAACTGTGGATTTAAGTAAAAATCTGCAATTTCAACATTGATACTAAAATCCGAAGTACCCCCACCTTTTTCTCACAAGAATCCGTTCGGAAAAATATAAAATAAAATACGAACTCACTATAAAAACCATAGCAAAGTATGCCAAAAAGACGCAGCGCCATTCAAGATTTGAATCCAAAAGCCGAGGAGTACGTCGAAGCTCGTTTGGATGGCAAATCTGCGGCTGAAAGCGCCGCATACGCAGGGTATGCCCCCCGCACTGCTGTGGAAACACTGCCTGTGGTGCGAGAGGGCTTGAGCAAAGGGCGGGCTGAACTTGCTGCCAACCACGGCGTTACGCGCGGGGGCATCATCGCGGAGATGCAGGACGCTGTGCGTATCGCCCGAACTGCTAACGACCCACAGAGTATGATTAAAGGGTTGAGCGAGATTGCAAAAATGCTGGGCTTCTACGCCCCTGAGGAGAAACGAGTGAACCTAACAATGAGCCAAGAGCGCATGAAACGTGGGTTGGAGAATTTGCCCGACGAAGCGTTGTTGCGCATGGCTGAGGACGGTGTTTATGAGCCGTAAAGCCAATTTCACTTGCCT
>JACCEA010243916.1_pt1 | contig 14141 bp, 16 predicted proteins | sample 7449851 | NCBI WGS metagenome assembly JACCEA01 (sample SAMN15323453, study PRJNA562643) | freshwater metagenome | isolation source: river surface water | place: USA:Blue River Watershed | collected 2017-08-18 | reverse complement strand
GGATTTGCTTCATGAAGAACTTCAACTTCGACGCGATCAATAACAACACTAAATCGCTCCATGCTGTTGAGTTTTTCAGTTGCGATATCTTTGAAATCTTCCGCTAAATCTGCGTGCCGTGTATGAATTTGAATCTTCATACTAAAAGGGTAGTACTAAGACCACCGCTGTCGCTAGAGCTGCGAGAAGAAAAGATTTTCCGAGGATGACAAGTGCCATCTTGCGATCTGCGGCTCTATCTTCCTTGCTTGCCACACGCTTAATGTCGCCGAGTTTGCCAATATTAAATGTTCCGGCGAGACCATACGCGAAACAAAATTTTGCACGGGATTGAACAAAACCAACTGACGCGACCATCAGCGGAAAGAAAATTCCCAATCGAACTACTGGTGGCGCATCAACAGCATTAAAAGTTAATAGTGTCGAAATTGAGAAAAAGAGTCCAACCAGCGCAACTAACTGCCTTCTGCGAACTTCACCTTTACCGATGTTGCAGGTACCCGGAATATATTGAACCTCAGGCATCTTCGAATTCATCTTCATCGACCCATGTATCCGCAACAGATTCATCTTGGTGTTCTACCCATGATAAAAATGAAGCAACTGCGCGGAAAGCCAAAACAGTCATTGTTAACGCTGCGAAGGATCGGCGGATGGCTTTGAACATAGGATAAAAATACTCTCTATTGCTCGAAAAATCTCTATAAAGTGCTGAGAGCCTGCTCGATATCCTGCCAGATGTCATCAACATGCTCACAGCCGACTGACAAACGAATCAACTGCTCTGGAACAGAAGGACTTTCTAATGCCCAACGGCGACGGCGCTCCCACAAAGATTCAACCCCACCAAGACTGGTTGCATGTGTGATCAACTTCGAGGATTCGCAAATTTTCTCTGCTTGCTCAGCGGTTCCATCAATTTCAAAAGAAATCACTGCACCAAAGCCTGGATAGCGAACCTTGGTGATCTTTGCATGTGCTTGTAATTGAGATACCAATTTCTGGGCGTTCTTTTCAGCTGCCCTAAAGCGCACTGGAAAAGTACGAATTCCACGTAGTGCAAGCCATGCTTCAAAAGGGCCCGGAATAGATCCATTGAATCGACGAGCCTCATCCAGTCGCTTGAATAGCGCAGAGTCATTTGTTGAAAGTGAACCAAGTACAACATCGCTGTGGCCAGCCAAGAACTTGGTTACAGAGTGCATCACGATGTCAGCACCCATCGCTAAAGGTTGCTGAACAAGTGGCGTTGCAAAAGTGTTGTCCACTCCGACGCCTATTGTGAATTTTTTAGCCGCTGCAATCAATGTAGGAAGGTCGGCGATATCAAGACAAGGATTTGTTGGGGACTCTAACCACAACAAAGCAGCACCCTTCATCGCGGCGATTACCTCATCGGTGTTTGTAATGTCTACAAAACGAACCTCTAATCGACCGGATGCATGATGTTGATTAAGTAAACCCATGGTTCCGCTATAGCCCTGATTGGATGCAACAACTGGCGCTCCGATAGGCAAAATTGAAAAGACTGCACTGATCGCCGCCATACCTGATGAAAATGAAAGAGTCTGTCCGCCTTCAAGCTCTGAAATTGCAGCTTCGAGTGCGCTCCAACTTTCATTTCCGTAGCGACCGTAACCAACTGGACCACCTGCATGATACGTAGATGAAAAAACAATTGGAGGATTCAGGGAAGCATCAGGAGCCACCTTAGGGCGGCCTGCAGAAATTGCTGATGTTTCAGGATGAAGACTCATGTTGTAAGTCTAATTGTTAGAAAGGATTGCCATGGCCGCATTATGGCCAGGAATTCCACTAACTCCTCCGCCTCGGGCTGCTCCAGCACCACAAATGAAGATTCGAGGGTCATCGGTTTCAACTCCCCATGAAGGCTCGGTGCCATCCTCTCGGAACGGCATCGACAAATCAGTGTGAAAGATATTGCCGCGAGGCAGGGCTATCGCCTCTTCAATATCAAGTGGAGTCTTTACCTCAATTGCAGCGATGACATCTTCAATTGGTTCTGCCAAATATTGATTAAGGGAATCAAGCGCTGACTTAAGCGCAGCTGCGCGAGTGGCTTCATTGTCATTATCGAACAAGGATGCAGGCGTATGGATTCCAAACAAAGTCAAAGTTTGGTAACCCGCATCTTGCAACTCTTGCCCAAGTATTGATGGATCAGACAATGTGTGACAGTACATTTCAATCGGCATCTTGGTTGGCATTACACCTGCTTGTGCATCCTTAAATACTTTTTCAAATTGAGAAAAACTTTCATTGGCATGGAAGGTTCCTGCAAAAGCAAGACGTGGATCAATGCCAGATTTAAGCTTAGGCAAACGCTTCAACAAAATGTTTATCTTCATCTGCGAACCGTCAAGACTTTTCGGCCCTGAACTCCCCCGCAACTTTGCTAAGACTTGAGGAGCTGCGTTTGAAAGTAAATACTCCCCTTGAATAACTTCACCGGACTCAATGGTGACTTCCACTCCATTTGTGGATGAATTCACATTGGTTGCCTTGGAGTTAAGGGAGATTTCAACACCACTTTCGGTAGCTACACGCACTAACTCCTTAACAAGAGCTCCCATTCCACCTTTAGGAACTTTCCACTCACCAGTTCCATTTCCAATTAAATGGTAGAGAAAACAGATGTTTGCTTGGATATCAAAGGCTGATGCAAAAGTGCCAATCAAAGCATCGGTAAGTACTACTCCACGCACAATGTCATTGTGGAAACGTTCAGTAATTACTTTGCCTATTGGCTCTTCTACTAAGTATTGCCATACCTGGTCTAGGTTAATTTGTTCACGAAGTTCGCTTCGGGTTTTCAATGGTTCCAATAAGGTCGGTGCGATTCTCTCTGCAAACTGGCCAACTTCGGAATAAAAATCTTGCCAGGCTTGTCCCTCATTGCCTGAAGGGTCTAGCTCCAGAAATGAACTTTCGGTCTTTGAATCCCAAAGGCGGGATACGTACAGGCCTTTGTTCTCACCGTAGGGGGTGTAACTAGAAACCTCTCTTGATACGCATTCAAAAGACAATCCAAGATCATTAATAATCTTGTCGGGCAGTAACGCGATTAAGTATGAGTATCGGGAAAGGTTTGCATCATATTCAGGAAAGGCACGAACGCTCTGGGTTGCACCGCCAATTTCAGCGTTTGCTTCCACAATTCTTACTGATTTACCAGCGCGAGCTAAATAGGTAGCGGCTACTAAACCGTTGTGGCCTCCACCAATAATGACAACATCATATTTCTTGCCACTCATTTAAATTGCTCGAGCGATGCGATGAATAGCTTCGGTGATAATTGTTGGGCTGGTGGCAAAGTTCAAACGTACGTATTGCGAACATTGTTTTCCATAAATATGACCTGGATTGAAGGCAACTCGGCCCTTAGTTAACAATGTATCTGTTGGATTTTCACCGAGATTTAATGCTTCCAAATCTAGCCAGGCTAAATATCCATTATCTGGAATGTGATATCTAACCGACGGTAGCTGTGAACTAAGAAGTTCTTTAATCATGTATCGGTTGTGATCCAAGTTCTCAATTACTGAATCAAGCCACACTTCGCCTTCTGAAAAAGCTACCGCGGTAGCAAATCCACCTAACAATGAGGCACGGTAATGAACCGCCATTGGCATGGTGGATAAGCGAGCATTGATCGCTTCATTTTGGGAAACGATGATTGCGCATTTCAGCCCAGCGATATTCCAACCTTTGGAGGCTGCAGTCACAGTTACTGTTACTGATTCGGCATCTCCACCCAGGCCTAGCATTGGAACAAACTCTTTGCCCTTAAATGTCAGTGGTGCATGAATTTCATCGCTGATTACTAAAACCTCATACTTCTTAGCTAAAGCTACGATTTTAAGGAGCTCTTCTTTGCTGTAAACACGACCCAAGGGATTATGAGGACTGCACAGTAAGTGGGCTTTCAGACCCGATGCATACGCCTTTTCAATTCCATCCCAGTTGATTTCCCAAGGATTGGCAGATTCATCGCCGGTACGCTCAAAAGGAACATCAACTAAGTTGAGCTTTGTCTCATTAATCCAGTTATAAAAGTTTTGATAAACTGGTGAGCTCAACAGAATTGAGTCACCTGGCTTAGTGAACACTCGCAAAACTTCAACTACCGCTACTCCGACATCAGTTGCTGCACGTACTTGAAGCGGGTCAACCTTCCAATTCCAACGCTTACCTGCGAATTTCGCAAAACCATTGCCAAGTTCTGGAATCAAGCCCAAATAGCCAAGATCAGATTTAGCAACCATTTCAGTCAAGAGATCACGAATCGGCTGTGCGACTGGATAATCCATTTCAGCTACTGGCAGGGGAAGAACATCAGTGGGAAATGCTCGCCACTTTTCACTTCGATGAGTTTGTAGTTCTGACAAGTTTGGCGCTGAGACTGAATGATCACTCATGCCCATAAGGCTACCTCAGAGTGCTTGCTCTTCGGGAGTCAATCGTCGAGTTGAATTTCTAACTACCAATGTTGTCGGCAGTACGAGCGATGGTGGATCAATTACAGGCTTACGTAATCTCTCCATGATTGACCAGGCAGCCATTTCACCCATCAAAGTAACTGGTTGCTCAATAGTTGTTAACTCTGAAAATTCAGCCATTTCATGGCCATCAAAGCCAATGATTGAAATGTCATCTGGCGCTTTCAAGCCATGACGACGCAGTGCTTGCATGGCACCAATGGCCATTTCATCTGATTCGCAGAAAATCGCAGTTGGACGATTTGGGCGAGCTAACAGATCATCCATAGCGCGGGATGCGGTGTGCATCGTGAAATCTCCATGGATTTCGCGGGATGGAAGCCATTCCAAACCATTCTCTGCCAGAACCTGCATAAAGCCCTTACGGCGGTCTTGTGGAACAGAAAAGTTAAATGGGTCATCAGGTCGGCCAGACATCAAGCCAATCTTCTTGTGACCTTGATTTACTAAGTGTTGCGTTGCAGTTCTTGCTCCTGCAACATCATCAATCTTGATTGATGCACACTTTTCATGATCCATGCCAACCAATGCAATCGGAATTCCCAATGACAACATCGAGTCAAACTCCTCCTCCGTTGGAGGCAATGAGATAACAATTAATGCATCTACGCGTCCCTTAAGAAGTTGATGTTGAAATAGGCGCTCACGACCCTTCATTTGACTGAAGTTATAGAGAAGTAAATCCATGCCAGCTTCACGTAATGCTTGCTCTGCACCACTAATTACTTGAGAGAAATACCAACGTGAAATGTAAGGAGCCACGACGCCAACTGAGTTTGTTCGACCGCTTGAAGCGCCCTGTCGCTCTGTATTAAGCGGATAGTTCAACTTCTCAGCAGCAGCAATAATCTTGTCTCGGGTCTGTTGGTTTACATGGTGGAGGCCGCGAAGTGCGCGTGAAACGGTGGCGGTAGAAACGCCCGCTTCTTCAGCAACCTCTTTAATGCCAGCCAACTCTTCACCACCCTAACCGTGACCCTGATAAAACCTGCAACAACCTCTGCAAAAATTTCTGCAAGAACTGTAAAAGTACGGCAAAGATGCTGCAATAGGCAATACCGCGCAAGTAACAGGAGTAGATTGAGCCCATGAGCAATCAAATTGAGACCCAAGTCGATGTTTCCCTGACCGAGCGCAATCGCCTAACCGCGTTTTTCCGCATCATTCTGGTGGTGCCAGCGTTGGTATTTCTAGCCTCGTTCTCCCCCGACTCAGCCTTCTCTGAAGACAACATTGGGATCTATGCCGGTTTGTTAGCTCTTCCTGCAGCTTTAGCAATCGTAGTTCGACAGGTTTATCCAACTTACGTTTTAGCTTTTAATGAAGCGCTACTTTCATTACAAACACGTGTAGATGCGTACTTGTTGCTTCTAACAGATGAGTATCCATCCATCGAAGAAAATGATGTTGTTAGCGTGACATTTCCAGAAGTTGATGCAAAGCAGCTGAACCGCTGGCTTCCGCTGATCAAGTGGTTACTTGCATTGCCGTTGTACTTGGTTGGAATTGTTTACGTAATTTACGCAGCCGTGCTAACAATTATTGCGTGGTTTAGCGTTTTGTTTACGGGAAACTACCCTGAGTTTTGCGCAGAAGGTGTAGTTGGAACAATTGCTTACTGGAACCGTGTTGCAGGCTATGCCTTGCTCATGGTTACAGATGAGTACCCAACCTTTTCACTGTAATTAATGGCGGTTCACTCAGCGCAGAAGATGCGCCGAATAGTCGCTGAAGTATCTCAGATTGATCCAAATTTTGCTGCATTGATTGAGCGACGCCCACTGTGCACTTTGGGTCGAAGCGAACCCATTGAGTCTCACTTTGAATCACTTGTGAGTTCAGTGATTTCCCAACAGCTTGCAGTAAAGGCGGCCGCGACAATTCATGAACGCCTTGTGAAACTATGCAAAGGCTCGGTTACACCTAGAAAATTAGTGAAGCTAACTGATGAGCAATTACGTGAAATCGGAGTCTCTGGTGCCAAGACCCGAACCATTAAAGGAATTGCAACCGCCGCTTTAGATAAATCAATACCTATCAATGACATTGATCAAATTCATGATGATCAAGAAATCTTTGATGCGCTCACATCTATTTGGGGAGTTGGTCGCTGGACCGTTGAAATGTTCATGATGTTTCAATTAGGCCGTTTAGATGTGTGGCCAACTGGTGATTTAGCTGTTCGTCGAGGTTGGGACATGATCCACGGCTCTAAAGAGGAAACATCTGCAAAGGCGTTGGATATCAAGGGTGAAAAACTTCGACCATATCGAAGCGTCTTTGCGTGGTACTGCTACCAAGCGGTGCATGAATCAAGAGGACTTGATTACTGACGTTCCTCTAGTACCAGGGCGACTGAGTTGATGCACCAACGTTGATCTGTAGGTACTGCATACCCTTCACCCTCAAAAACATGGCCCAAGTGAGAACCACATGCCGCACATCGCACTTCGGTGCGAATACGAGGGGCTAGTGATCGATCCTCTAATAACTCAACAGCATCGCCTGCTGATGGCTGATAAAAAGATGGCCATCCACATCCGGAGTGAAATTTGGAATCGCTTTTAAACAATTCTGCATTGCATGCCTTGCACTTATAGACGCCGATTGTTTCAGTCTCGGTGTACTCACCAGTGAATGCTGTTTCGGTTGCAGCTTTACGCAAAACCGCATACGACAGAGGATCTACACGACTTGCAAGCTCTGCTTCATCGATCTTTACTGGATACTCTTTTTCGCTCATGAGCTATGCAACCGTTTCTGGGTATGGAACACCCGTGCTGGAATGACAATCGTAACCATTTGGATTTTTCTGCAAATACTTTTGGTGGTACTCCTCCGCTAGGTAGTACTCAACTCCTTCTGCACTCAAAATCTCTGTACAAATAGTGTCCATACCTGCGGCGGTGAGTGCATCCTGATACATCTGACATGAAGAGAGCGCAATCTGCATCTGCTCATGTGATGTTGTGTAAATCGCGCTGCGATACTGGGTGCCAATATCTCCACCCTGTTGATTCAGTGAAGTTGGATCATGCATCGTCCAAAACTCTTGAAGCAATCGCAGGTACGAAACCTTGGATGGATCAAAGACAACCTTGACCATTTCCGCATGTCCTGTCACACCTGTGCAGACCTGCTCATATGAAGGGTTGGGGCGAATTCCACCCATGTAACCAACACTTGTCTCGACAACGCCTTCCATCTGCCAGAAGCGACGCTCTGCTCCCCAAAAACATCCAGTTGCAAAGTAAGCGGTTGAGTTCATGCGTGAATTGTTGCAGTATGCACACTTCTTCGCACCCGCTGATAACCTTCATGCTGACCCAATGAGCCCCCGTAGCTCAGGGGATAGAGCACTGCCCTCCGGAGGCAGGTGCACAGGTTCGATTCCTGTCGGGGGCACTTGAGATAGATCACCCTTATTTTGAAAACTCTTTCCCGTTCATCCTTGTATAACTCCGCTGCACAGGGGACAATTAAGACCTTGCACGCACAACTGTGTGTATTAACACCTCACTTTTACCGTGAACTTCCCTAAGGAGACATGCGATGGATTGGCGTCATCAATCAGCGTGCCGTGATGAAGACCCTGAGCTTTTCTTCCCTGTTGGAAATACAGGTCCCGCCCTTACACAAATTGAAGAGGCAAAGAAGGTCTGCAACCGTTGCATCGTTAAAGAGCCATGTCTTGCATGGGCTCTTGAGAGCGGTCAGGATGCTGGAGTCTGGGGCGGATTATCTGAGGATGAACGTCGTGCACTTAAGCGTCGTGCAGCACGTAATCGCGCTCGCTTAATGGAGCAGCAAAACCAAATCTAAAGCGGGAAGCGCAGCTTTGCTTGCGTTCCTTTATCTGTAGATTCCAGTTTTAACTCCCCCTTTAACTCATTTTCGGTCAGAGTGCGAACAATTTGTAATCCCAGATTAGATGATGTCACCAAATCAAAACCTTCTGGCAATCCAACTCCATCATCGGAGATCGTTACTAGTCCTTCATTGCTATAACGCTGAAGCTCTATTCTTAACTTTGTTCCAGATTTATAGAGCCCATGCTCTAGTGCGTTATGAATAAGTTCGGTAACCACCAAAGACAATGGAGTTGCAACTCGCGATTCAAGAGAACCAATCTCCCCATTTCGCTCAATTGTGAGCTCGCCCATTCGAGGACTTAATTCAAGTGCGTGGGTAACAAGAGAGCTAAGAACCTCATCAAAGGCCACCGTCGTTTGGGTGCTATTTGAAAGGGTTTCATGTACAACGGCGATAGATGCGATTCTACGAACAGCTTCATCTAGTGCTGCTGCCGCTGCGGGATCTTCAATACGCCTGGACTGTAAGCGCAGTAATGCAGAAACTGTTTGGAGGTTGTTTTTTACGCGATGGTGAATCTCGCGAATAGTGGCATCTTTTGTTACTAATTCACGGTCACGGCGACGCAGCTCAGTGACATTTTGCAGCAACACAATTGCACCGATTTTATCTGTGCCAACAATCAAGGGTAAAACAAGTAAATCAATTGTTGCTCCTTGATTATCAATCTCAACCCTTTGCAATTGCTTACCATTTAAGCGTGAACGAACCGCTTGTTCTGAAGCATTGGGTGAAGCGATAACTACTTGCTCCGCTACCTCGCCAAGATTTCTTCCCTCTAAATCTCCACGCCATCCCATGCGAGAAAAGGCTGACTTCGCATTAGGACTGGCAAAGGAGATTGCAGAGTTAGCATCTAGTCTGATTAATCCATCACCTACACGTGGTGCTGGTTCGAAAAGTGAACCTGCATCTTTGTATGGAAATGAGCCCTCAGCAACCATTTGAAATAAGTGCTGCGCGACCTCACGATAATTGCTTTCAAGCTTTCCAGAACCTCGAGAGTGTTCAACATTTCTGTGGGTAGAAACTACTGCGATGACTTGACCATCAAAGGTAACCGGGATTGTTTCGGTTTTTACCAGCATCTCCCCTATTTTTTCCGGATCACTGGACTTAACAATCTCATCACCAGATAGAGCCTCATCAATTGAAGGCTTAGCGCCCCAAAGTACTTCATCACCAATAACATCATTGATAAAGACCGTTGATGTAGTTGTTGGGCGAATATGCGCAACTGCAATGTGCCCTGTAGGCCACATCGAAACATCTTTACGTATCGGTACCCATAAAATTAGATCGGCGAATGAAAGATCTGCCAAGAGTTGCCAATCAGCAACTAACTCTCGAATCCGACTAGCTTGATCAATAGTGATTGTGGTTCGCGCACCGAGCAGTTTTTCTAACTGAAACATTGTTACTTCCACTCCGCCAAGTGAATCTCGATCTCTTGGGTGGCAAACCAGACCAACTCATCATCACCCTGAAATGCAAGAAGGGCGCATTGCAGCTGATCCCACGGTAAAGCTGTTTTCAATGTAAGCGAATCTTCATAACTTTCGCCGATCTGCTCATCAGTAATCTCGAAGGCTAGAACGATTCCGGGGGCTTTTTCAGATAACCGAAGTTCTAAGGCCTCTTCACCAGCGGCGACAGAGAGCAAGTACTCAAGCTCTTCCTCATCACAATCTAAATTCTCTGCAACAAAGGCTTGGGTGGGTGCGAAAACTTCATCAGCTTCAAGGCTCTTACTGTGCACAAAGGCTTCAAGATCCTTGTGGCTGATAGGAAGGTAAGCGCGCATTTACCCATAGTAATAGATCCTAAGAAATGATTTCTCGGGCTAATTCAGAGATCGATTTACGCAGATTTGAGCGCTCATTTGTCTCAACCAAGGTGGCATGTTCATCCTCCGCCGCTTTGACACTCCTAATCTCCTCTTTAAAACTCCTCACCCGAATCGGCTTCAGCGGTGTTGTTGCGGTCAAGAACCGTGCCATTTCAGCATCACCTCGCTTGCCTGCTGACTTCATGTTTTGGGTAAAGCTGACCTGCGCTCTTATCGAAGTTTGTTGAAGCAAATCAATTACTTGAGTTAAACGATAATGCCCCAGATGATCTGCTCGCGAAACAATCATCAATTCATCTGCTTGATCGCAACACCATGTTGTAACAATTGAAGTCCAGCGGCGATCTGTAAGGCGATTTGAAAGACCAGAAACTGAACCGATATCGATGATGATGTACTCAAACTCCTCTGTTGCCTTGTTCATGAAGTTTTCTAGATGTTCTGAAGAGCTTTGAGTTACCTCTGATAGAGCAAGATTAGGAGCAATTGATTTCCAGGTTGAACTATCGGCAATGTTTCGCATCGACAAGATAGGGGCAATGGAAGGAGCGCGGAAGTTTGCTTCCATCAGCAAGGTTGATTTCTCAAGCAAGCTAATCTCCATTGCAAGATTGAGTGCGATTAGCGTGCAACCGGTGTGACTACCTGCAGAGCCAATTGCAATCACCTTAGATGTACGTGGTTTGCGTTGAGTCATAGCCCCTGTGCGCACCATTGGGGCTCGAACAAATCCCCTCACTAATGAGATGAGATCTGTTCCCACAATTGGCAGTGGATGAAGTGAGTCAAAATCCTCCGATCCATTGTTAGAGATGGAAAAGCCGATGAGCTGGCGGACTCTGCCGTGCAAGGCATCGATTAACTGCTTATTCGCCCCTGGAAGATCACTTCCATAAATCAGAAGTGCATTTGCAGCAATAGTTGAATTAGCTTCAAGATAGCTGTGCAAAGAAGCCCAATCAATTGCTCGAAAGACAACATTCCATCCCTGCGCGTAAAGAGTTCCCGCAACAAAACCTTCCGCCTCTGAATTGGCGATTGCGGTAATGACGGTAGGCATCTCAAGCTCAGACATATGCACGCACCACTACTAAGCGTCCTTGTGTAGTTGCACTGAGAAGACGCAGAACTTGAGTCTCCTCAATAGCGACAGTGATTCCGATATCTCCCCCGAGTGCATTCTTTGAATCATCTAGACCAATCAAACTCACACCACCAAGAATCAAAATTGGATCCATAACGCCTTCTCCATTGCGTGAATCAAGCACCCAATAAATGTCGACGGAATCTCCAACAATTACTCCGGAAGCTAGGTCGGCCGAGCGCAGACTCAAGGGAACAGCGCTTGTGCTCATGGCCTGAGATGAGGTTGTTACATCTGATGTAGATATAACTTCACCAACACCCATTGTTCGTGTGGCCACTAAACCGATGAGCTGGTCTGATGTGCTTAAGTAATTCTCTGAACTGTTGCCAAGATTCATGTGTGTTGCTACTAAATCAGATTCAGTTATCAGATGACCAGGTGCAAAGGAGTTCGCGACCACCCAATAATCTGCGCCTTTATTGGAGTAAGTCGAGATAAAGAAAGCTGAGGCAAAAGCAGCAATGATCAAGGTGATTGCTAGTGGCATTCGAGCGCTATAGGAACTCTTTTTATTTTTCATAGAGGTACCCAAGGCGTTGTGGTGACCAACTTCCAGAACTTATCCACAATCAGTCAAAGGTATGAGTTTTTACTGTACTAAGGGCTGAGTGTGCGCCTGGATAAAGTGGAAAAGGTGTACTCATGACTACACAACTTGAGTATGAACAGCTTCCAACATTTACAACAATTGAGCTTGTTGCTATATCCAGCGATCCCGATGAGGATTTTCTCCATCCGGTGCTTGAAATCTTTAAGCCAGAACCCAAGATCCAAGAGGCGAAAAAGCCGCGTCTCTACTTGGTGCCTAGTAATTTTGGAGAGGAGTTTGACTCTGATTTTGCACCACAACCAACCTCAGCTGAAGAGTTACCAGCGATTGAGCCTTTGATTTATCAATTCATACACAACGCGGTGGAAATCTGGGCGGGTAAAAGATCCTCTCAACAACTTCAGCACCTTTGTCATTACACAGTGTTTGGTGAGCTTCAGAAAATGGCTGGCACCCTGAAGGAGATTGGAAGAGTTCGCAAAACTAGAATTACTCAACCTTTAGATGGTATTTGTGAAGCAACAATCACCATACGTTTTGGAGATCGATTAAGAGTTGTTGCAATCAGATTTGAAGGGCTAGATGGGCGCTGGTTATGCACCTGTCTAGCACTTATCTAAAGTTAAGCTGCGCCTCCGTGGCATCGCTTGAACTTTTTACCTGAACCACATGGACATGGTGCATTTCGAGAAACCTCGCCAGTTGTACGAACACCAGATTCATCAGCAGCTGTGTACTGCAAACCAGCCTGAGGTAATTGCTTAGCCTCAAGACCTGGTGCAACCACTTGATTACTTGCGCTCTCAACAGAGACTTCGATGTTAAAGACAAAGCCTGCGATCTCTTCCTTAATTCCATCCATCATCGCTGCGAATAGATCAAAGCCTTCTTTTTGGTACTCAACAAGTGGGTCACGTTGTGCCATTGCACGAAGACCAATTCCCTCTTGTAGGTAATCCATCTCGTAAAGGTGTTCACGCCACTTGCGATCAAGAACAGAGAGCAAGACTTTGCGCTCAAGTTCGCGCATTACATCGGCACCAAGGGCTTCTTCGCGCTTTGCATAAGCTAGTTCGCAATCCTCAAGTACCTGCGCAATGATGAAATCTGCATCAAGTCCTACGCGCGAACCTGCTTTTGCTTCCAACTCTTCGATAGTAAATGTAATTGGGTAGATGGTTTTTAAGGCGGTAAATAAGGTCTCTAGATCCCAATCCTCTGCGTAGCCTTCTGCGGTTGCAGCGGTGACATAAGCGGTGAGGGTGTCAGAGACAAAGCGAGCCACCTGATCCTTAATGTCTGCACCTTCTAGAACACTGCGACGCTCACCATAAATTACGGTGCGCTGACGGTTCATAACATCGTCATACTTCAAAACATTTTTACGCATTTCAAAGTTCTGTGCTTCAACCTGAGTTTGAGCGGATTTGATTGCGTTAGAAACCATCTTTGATTCAATTGGTGCATCATCTGGAAGTCCAGCTGCGGTTAAGAAGCGCTCAACCATTCCTGAATTAAATCGACGCATCAAATCATCTTGGAGTGAAAGGTAGAAACGTGACTCTCCGGGATCGCCTTGACGACCTGAACGTCCACGTAACTGGTTATCGATACGGCGTGACTCGTGGCGCTCTGTTCCTAGAACATATAGACCGCCAAAACCAACAACCTCTTCATGTCCCTTTTCAACTGCAGCCTTTTGACGTGCAATCTCTGCTGGCCATTCCTTCTCATACTCTTCAGCATTATCTACTGGAGAAATTCCGCGACGTTGCAATTCAAAATCTGCCATGAACTCTGGGTTTCCACCCAACATAATGTCGGTACCGCGACCGGCCATGTTTGTCGCAACAGTTACAGCCCCCTTAACACCTGCGCGAGCAATGATTGCCGCTTCACGTTCGTGGTGCTTTGCATTGAGAACCTCATGAGGAACTCCTGCTTTACGAAGGAATGATGAAAGCTCTTCAGATTTTTCAACGCTGACAGTTCCAACCAATACTGGTTGTCCCTTGCGATGGCGCTCAACGATATCTGCGGTAACGGCGGCAAACTTTCCAACCTCTGTCTTGTAGACCAAATCTGGTGAATCAAGACGTTGAGAAGGTCGGTTGGTTGGGATTGGAACTACACCCAGCTTGTAAATCTGGTGGAATTCAGAGGCTTCTGTAGTTGCAGTTCCGGTCATACCTGACAATTTGT
>JACCEA010242315.1_pt1 | contig 14143 bp, 9 predicted proteins | sample 7449851 | NCBI WGS metagenome assembly JACCEA01 (sample SAMN15323453, study PRJNA562643) | freshwater metagenome | isolation source: river surface water | place: USA:Blue River Watershed | collected 2017-08-18 | reverse complement strand
GATAGTCCTCTGATACTTCGGTTTGCAGTAGCGGGAATCTGCGAAAAGTACCGTCGACCCAAAGAGCATGCAACTCAATGGCATCAACTGCCGGATACGTCTCCAGCACCGCTTCTGAAAATTTTTCAAGTTGTGCTGCATCGATACCATGCATTTCATTGATAATGCGAACCACCTTGCCTTGTCTCCGAAAAAGGATCACGGCGGTGATATTGCCTCTGGTGCGCGCAACCCAGGCTTGAATATTTCCTTGTACGCTGCCATACACTCTCAAATGCGGCTCACTGCAAAAGATGCTTCGGTATAGACGATGCAGTGCGGGCCAGACATAGGGCGGTAGCGGCCACCGGTGAAATTCTGTCGCGAGCCCGGATTCCTCGGCAAGGACAACCGAGCCCGTCATGGCAACCGAGCTCATCGTTCAAACCACGGTTGAGGAGAAAGTGCTGTTTTCATGCACGGGCATCCGGGGTGTCCGACCGTGGTAACGCACCGGAGTAGCCGAGCTGCCGGTATTTTCCGTAGCTGTACGGGCTGCCGTAGCCGTACCGGCCTGACCGCAGGGGCAGGTCATTTAACAGCAAGCCCTTGGCAGACAAGCCCGCACGCGCGAGCCGCTTCAGAGACTCGCTCACCTCCGCCGGTGTCGTCACGCCGGCACGTGTCGCCAGAAAAATTGCGCCTGCATGCGCGCCCAGCACCAGACTGTCGGCTACGGCCAACAACGGTGCAGCATCGATCAGAACAATGTCATATTGGGGCGCGAGCTCTTCAAGCAGATTTTGCAGGCTGGGTCGCAGCAGCATTTCGGAGGGATTCGCTGGCAGGCTGCCGGTGGCGATGAAATCGAGATGTTCCAGCACATCATGACGCAGCACGCCCTCGATCGGCGCACCGGAGAGAAGATCCGACAATCCGCCCTGCCGTTCGCTGTGAAAGTAGCGATGTAGATGCCCATCGCGTAAATCACCATCAATCAGCAAGACCCTGCGGCCGCTGGCGGCCATGATGGAAGCCAGATTCACAGCGACAAATGACTTGCCCATGCCTTCCGTTGGTCCGGTAATCAAAACGATGCGGTTTGGCGTATGGCTCAGACAAAACTGCAGCGCTGTTCGAAAGTTCCGCAAACTCTCTACCGCAATATCCATACTGGAAATTCGCGACAGCAGTGGTAAATGCGTTGATTTATCACTACCGCGAGCCAGATTTTCCTGGGTTCGGCTGTGGGGAATGCTCGCATAAACCGGTACACCAGATACTTTCTCGAGCTGCGCAGGATCGTAAAACGCTGTTTGCAGCGAACGACGCAGGAATGCGGTCAGTACACCAAGAAAGAGCCCTGCAAAAATGGCGATGGCAATGATCCGTGGCCGATTGGGCGTGACCGGCTTTTCAGGTCTTTCGGGCGCATCGACCAGGCGAACATTGCTGGTCCTGCCGACGGTGATCAGCTGCAATTGCTGCGCTGACGATACCAGTGCTGCATACAGCTCACTGTTAACTTTGACATCACGTGAGAGCCTGACCATTTCCTGCTCGAGCACCGGCAGCGTTTTCAGCTGTATCGCGGCCTGGCGCAGCTCGGTACTGACGTCGCGCAGCTGCGCATCGACACTCATCACCGCAGGATGACTCGCTGTATAACGCGACATCAGCTCGGTACGTTTTTGTTCAAGCTCAATACGACGCGTACGGGCTGCTGCCGATCGTTGCAATGTGATACGCCCCTCCTCGCCCAGATCCACCGTGCCGTGCAGGTTGCGGAACTGGTTGTAGCGGGCTTCTGCTTGTTCCAGCTGCTGTTTGAGTTCAGGCAAACGCTGGTTCAGATAGGCAAGTGATTTATCCGCTTCTTCGGTGCGGCGGGCGCTGTTTTGCGCCATATACTCTCGCCCGACTTCAGTGAGCAGCTGATAAACCGAATCAGCAGTACTCCCTTTCAGGGTGGCCTGCAGAATACCGGATTGTTTGCCGATTTCACCGACATCCAGCGAGCGCTGAACCGACTCGATGGCAGCCAGCCGAGAACTGCGCACCAGATCAAAGCGCACGCCGGGCCGGGCCCGTAACTCTTCAATATGCATCAGCACCGGTCCGTACGGCGTATTTAATTTGACGGTCTCACCGACTTTGCCACTGAAAACAATGCCGCTTTCCGCTTCGCTAACCCGGTAGCTGCCTTCCTCACCGGACTGCACGACAAAGCGTCGATTCTCCAGCAGTACGGGTAGCGTAAATTCACTGACCCTGATTTTTTCGTCGCCCCACGCATAGCCCTCCAGCCAACTCAGCGAGGGCAGCCAGGCCTCGGCATCCAATGTGCGCCGCGACAGCCAGTCGCCTATCAGGGGAAAACGGACGGGCTTCGCATCGATGTACAGGCGCAGATTATCAATGGCGCGCGCAATGACCAGTCGCGAGCGCAGCAATTCAACTTCAGCCGCCGCCGCCATTTTGTAGTCGATCATGGAGCCTGCTTCACCCAGAATATTTTTGGGTTCACGCTGACCTTTTTCCTCGACATGAACCATCAATGTGGCCTCATAGACCGGTCGGGCGAGCATGGCGTAAATCGTACCTGCGAGGGTAATCGCCAGTGCGATAAAGAAAATCAGCCAGCGCTGATCGAGGATCATCTGTACATAGACCATCAGATCGGCCTCTTTATCGTCCGACAGAATCAGCGGCGGCTCGGATGGCGTGACCAGATGGGGTGACAGAGAATTCATGGGACTCCGGGAGATTAATGCAGGCTGCAGAGGCTGCTGCGCGTGAGTGCCGGCAATCGGCTACGCAATGAACGTTCGATCAGATTCAGTGCATGGCAGAACGCTGACAGCCCGTGCTGGTAAGGATCGGGAATATCCAGATCGCATAATTCACCGAGGCGCTCGACTTTTTTACTGGCGACAGGGTAACGACGGATCACAAACTGCCGTTGCGCGTTATCCATGGTGAGAACCAGATCCGCTTCGCGCATCATCCAGCTGGCCAGATTTCTGGCGCGATGATCACTGAGGTCGATGCCCGACTGCCACATGAGCTCGAGCGCGAGCCGATCGGCAGGAGCGCCTTCGAGTGCACACACGCCGGCAGAAAAAATCTCGTGGGAGGGCAGCCATTCACGCAACAGCGCCTCGGCCATCGGACTGCGGCAGACATTACCGGTGCAGAGTAAAAGAATATTGCGGATCACTTCAGCGTCCGGGCGTGGTGGCAATGATGGCCGTTGGCAGAGCACCGGGAATCATCGCGCTGATGGTGCGGTTCCAGTTGGTCAGCGGTGTTGCGGCGACATACACCACATCGCGGGGATTAAGCTCGAAACCTTCGGCCATCGCGAGCGCGCCGGGAGCATTCGCATCCAGTTGATAAACCACCGACGATTGACTGTTACGACGCACGACATAGACCTGACGCGCATCTCCGGTCACGGGATTGATGCCTCCCGCTTCACCCAGCGCCTCATTAAGCGTAAGCCGGCCATTTCGCATGGGTAGCGCGCGGGGCGAGGTGACCTCGCCCGAGATGAATATTTTGCTCTCGTCACGCGAGAGCACGCGCACCACATCACCGCTGGTGAGCATGATGGCAGAAGGATTGACGCCGCGCTGCACCAGCTGTGGAAGGTTGATTTGAAAGGTCTTGCCTTCACGGCTGACCATGATGCGGCTCTGATCGGCGGTCGGCGTGACGCCACCCGCACGATTGATCGCTTCAGTAAGTGTCATGGGCAAATCATTGATCGGCTGCACACCGGGTTGCTTGACCTCGCCATCGACATAGACACGCTTGCTTCGATAATTCAGCACGCGCAACGTGACTTTCGGATGTTTGAGATAACGGGACAAACGCCGGACCAGCTGCTCATGGGCCTCGACCGTGGTCAGGCCCGCCACTTTCAGCTTGCCGGCATAGGGAAACTCAAGCATGCCCTGCTGGTCGATTTCAAAACCAGACTGTGGTTGCATCGGACTGACCGCCACACCTGCAACTCCTACCGCACCCGGTACACCCGCTGGCAGCATGGATGCAGATAATTCGGGATGATCCCAGACGACGATATGCAGGACGTCACCCGCCTCAATACGATAGACCTGTGCGGGTTGTAACAAGGCGCTGATATCTTCAGCCAACTGCTGATCGCGCAACAACCGGTCTTGCCTGACCAGCCGTGGGGTAATTGCACGTATCTCGGCTGCGGCCAGCGATGGATCAGTGTCGTTTGACTCTACAGATGACAAGGGCGCTTTGCCAAACTGAATACCGGGCGCCATTGCTGTGCACGCCGACAGCCCTGTCACCAACACACTGACCAAGCCACTTGCCAACAACATACCGCGCATGATGATCCGCCTCTCCTGAATCGCCACGGCACACCGGGCTCTGGGAGTGACTGTAGGGCGATCGAACCGAACCGCCCTTGATACCCCTCATGCTTCTCTCAGGGTCTGTATGGGCGGCCTTGAGAGAACATGACGCAGGCCGAACCATCCGCCCGCGAAAGCGCAAACGATACCGGCGCTGATACCAGCCACCCACACCAGCGCACTGAACTGCCATTCAAATTCGAAGACCTGATGCGCGAGTACCCAACCCACCAGCGAGGCACCGCCAGCGGCCAGCACACCGGCAGCCGCACCAACCAGCAGGCATTCGACCCATTGCGCGCGCGACAACTCGCGCCGGGTCGCACCCAGCGCTCGCAGCAATCCGGCTTCATGCGCGCGCTCATTCTGAGAAATCAGCATAGCTGCAGCCAGCACCATGACACCTGACACCAGCGTGAACAGGAAAAGAAATTCGACAGCGGCAATCACCTGATCGATGACCTGCTGCACCTGCACAACCATGCTGCCAACGTCGACGATAGTAAGGTTGGGGAAATTACGCACCAATTGGTTGACCAGCGATTGCTGTGCAGCAGGCAAATGAAACGCCGTGATGTAGGTGGCTGGCAGCTGCTCTGCAGCAGCCGGATTGAGTATCACGAAAAAATTCACGCGCATCGATCCCCAGTCCAGTTTGCGAAGGCTGGTGACTTTCACATCGACACTCTGGCCGGCAACATCGAAGCGCAGCAGATCTCCCAGTTTTAGCCCGAGCGTTTTGGCCAGCCCCTGCTCTACCGAGGCTTCAGCTTGCGTGCCCTCAAACCACCGTCCTTCGATAATCGTATTGTGCGCGGGGAGCTGCTCCAGGGTCGACAGATTGAATTCTCGCTCGATCAGCCTTTGTGCACGCTCTTCAGTGTAACTTGCACTGGTGATCTCACGCTCGTCAATTTTCAACAGGCGTCCGCGTATCATCGGCGACAAGTCGACATCAGCGATGCCTTGCTGGGTGAGTTGCTGCGCCACGGACTCACGCTGATCGGGTTGTATGTTGATAATGAAATGATTGGGTGCATCCGGTGGCGAAGACTGACGCCAGGCCGCGACCAGGTCGTGCCTGACAACGGTGAGCAGTAGCAATGCCATCAGACCGAGCGACAGGGCGACGATTTGCAGAACGGTGGCTGCGGGCCGGCGTTTGAGCGAGGTTTGCGCAAAACGCCAGGCAGGCCATCCCGATGGCAAGCGCACACGCTGTATCAGGCGCAACAGCATCCAGCCAGCCAGTGCCGCCACGGCCAGTACCGCGATGAAACCACCTGAGGTCAGCAGACCGAGCCGAACGTTGCCAGCCTGCCAGAGCAGCAAGCCAATGAACGACAACAGCGCCAGCAGATAGCCCGACAACGTGAAAGCTTTCGGCGGATCCTGCTCGCGGCGAATCACGCGATTGTGCGGCACATTGCGTAACTGGAGTACCGGCGGAATCGCAAATCCGATAAGTAACAGCAGACCGGTGGCCACGCCCTGCACCAGCGGCAGCCAGCCCGGTGGCGGCAGACGGGTCGTCATTAATGCACCCAGCCACTCCAGCAAAAGGAAATGCGCACCAAAGCCGATCGCAGCGCCGAGCAAACCCCCGCCTGTGCCAATAATGAGGAATTCGATCAGATAAATCCGGGTAACTTCCGCTTGTCTGAGACCGAGGCAGCGCAGCATCGCGACGGCATCGATATGGCGTTGCATGAAACGTCGCGAGGCCATTGCAATGGCGAGTGCCGCCAGCATGGCGGTCAGCAAGCTAACCAGCGACAAAAACTGACGTGCGCGCTCCAGCGTTGTTCTCATTTCGGGGCGGCCTGATTCAAGTGACTCCAGCTGCACGCCGCGCACCTCACCGGCTTTGATTTCCTTCTCCAGCCAGCGCTGAAAGGAAGTAATCGCCGCAATGTCTCCGGCCAGCTGCAGCCGATAATTGATGCGAGAACCGTTTTGTATGAGACCGGTCGATGCAAGATCTGGCAGAGCCAGCATGACGCGGGGAGCAAAATTCATGAATCCGGCACCACGATCTTTTTCAAGAAGGATTTCGCCGGAAATCGCAAAGCGCCGCTCACCGAGCGTCAGCACATCGCCGGTATGCAGGCCTCGCGCCGACAGGTACGCGGTATCAACCCACACGGTGCCTGCCGGCGGTGCGCCTGTTGCTGCCCGCTCTCCCTGAGCGTCCCGCAGACGCAGGTCGCCGCGCAGCGGGTAGGCGGATGACACCGCTTTGACGGCAACCAGCCGCGTGTCTTCGGCCTGACCCTGACCACTGGTGGCCATACTGGGGAAGCTGACCGTATCGGCCATCGCCAGACCCCGCGCAGCCGCCTCTGTCCGCCATTTCTCTTGCAACGGATAATCGCTGCGCACCAGCAAGTCAGCGCCCAGCAATTCGGTGGCATCACGCTCCAGCGCAGCGTTCATGCGCTCGACGAAAAATCCGACTGCCGACAAGGCCGCCACGGCAACGGCCAGCGCAGCGAGCAGGAAGCGCAACTCGCCTGCACGCCAGTCCCGGCGCGTCATCCGCAAGGCATGGCGCAGGGTTGTGATCAGCTCAGCGGTCATACGCATTCAGGCTCTCCAAAAACCAGCCCGCGACAAGCGCGGGCAAAAGGTGATTGTAAGAGACTGCAGGAAATCAGGCAGACGACCGGCAATCCGGCGCCATCGGAAGCGATTACATGCTCGACCCCTTGATGCCATCCTGGTGCGTGCGCTCGAAATGCTCCTGACAGGGGGCGCAACGCTCCGCCGAAGGTATGGCCTGCAAACGCTCGAAGGGAATCTCGTAGCCACAGGCGATACATTCGCCGTAGGTACCGCTGTCGAGTTTTTTTCGTGCCAGTTCGATCGCACGTAATTCATGCATATCCCGGCCTACCGCTGCGTTACCGATATCGATCGAGAGATTGGCGAAAGACAAATCTCCGGGGTCGGGGACTTCGCTGGCCAGTTGCACATAATCATCCTGAAGACTGACTTCGCGCTTGATATCGTCACGCAGGCTCTGCTCACGGTGGGCGAGCAATTGATACAAATACGTTTTTTGCTCCTGATTAAGGGTTTCCATGAGGTGTCCTTGGTCTCGGGTGGATCGGCAGGCAACGCGACTCGCATCAGATTCAGCAAAGGGCGCTGCGATCCATTCTGTTGCCGGAGAAGCTCTCCGCATTTGATGTAAAACAATGACCGGATCGGTGGTCGAGACTTGATCAATTTGGCATCGATCATTCTGAAAATCGATAGAGCACCCTTGTTTTTTAAAAATAGGTGCGATGAGTATTGTAATTTTCCAAACAAAAATTTGCGGCAACGCAGAGTGTCACCTGCGATTGATTTGTCTCAAGCCCGCACGACTGGACTTCAAAAAAATAATCGTTAGACTGCCGTTTCTAGTGATTAACTTGCAGCCTGACACAAAGAGCGATCCCATGAATGTTTATCTCAATACGACCGACTATGCGAACGAGCCCTTACCCCGCAGTGAAGATTTGATGGATGAATTTCTTGAGGCGTCGGTAAAAAGCAAAGGCAGTGCGCGGGAATCTTATTTTTTGCGCGAAACCATGCTGAGTCTGGTCAGACTGTTGAAATCCGAACAGCTGGCGGACATGCGACAAAGCGTGAACAAACTGGTGCCATCATCGATACGACCCAAGCCGGTCAGACGTAGCAGAGGACAGCGACCATCGTTCAGTCATACAGGCCAGTCAGATTTATTGCTGGGCCGACTGGACTGAACGCTCAGTTACTCAGTGCCTGCCTGATTTGCTCAAGGGATGCGGGATCTTCAATCGTCGTCAGATCGCCGGGATCTCGGCCTTCGCACAGCGCCTGTAACGAACGCCGCAGCAATTTTCCGGAACGCGTTTTAGGCAGCAGACTGACGCAATGCACGCGCGAGGGTCGGGCAACTGCGCCCAGTTGTCGATCGACTACAGCCCAGACTTCTTTCTCCAGCTGAGCGCGTGCTGCCGGCGTTGCCGTGCTTGCAGCGTCCTTCGGTATCACGAATGCAACGGCGACCTGCCCTTTGAGTTTGTCTTCAACGCCAACGACCGCCACCTCAGACACATTCGGATGGCTGGAAATACTTTCCTCGATTTCACGCGTACCTAATCGATGGCCAGCAACATTGATGACGTCGTCGGTACGACCCAAAATGAAGTAGTAGCCCTCTGAATCGCGAATACCCCAGTCAAAGGTCGAGTAGACCTGCTCATTCGCAAAATTTGTCCAGTAGGTGTTGATGAACCGCTGATCATCGCCGTACACCGTCTGCATGCAACCCGGCGGTAGCGGGCCCTCAATCACCAACACACCTTTTTCATTGTCGCCACAAACAGCACCTGTGGCTTCGTTGAGTAACTTGAGTCGGTATCCTGGCATCGGCACACCGGGGCTGCCCAGTCGCGTCGGTTTGTCTTCAACACCGCGAGCAATGGACAAGACCGGCCAGCCAGTCTCGGTCTGCCAGTAGTTATCGATGATGCTCACGCCCAGCTCACCGGCAATCCATGCCGAGGTTGATTCATCGAGCGGCTCACCGGCCAGATAAAGCGCCTTGAGTGAAGACAGGTCATGTTGCTTCATCAGCTCGGGCGGTTGTTTTTTCAGCACACGAACGGCAGTGGGCGCGGAAAACATCCGAGTCACTTTATGCTTTTCAACGATCTGCCACCAGATGCTGGCATCCGGCCGCAGTGGCGTACCTTCGTAGAGCACGGTGGCCATACCAGCGATCAGCGGCCCGTAAACAATATAGGAGTGACCAACGACCCAGCCGATATCGGATGTCGAAAAATAGGTTTCGCCCGGCTTGCCTTCGAAGATGTAATCCATCGATGCCGCCAGTGCGACCGCATAGCCACCGACATCGCGCTGCACACCTTTGGGACGACCGGTGGTGCCGGAGGTGTACAAAATGTAGGAGATATCATCGGAGTCCAGCCAGATCACCGGTACTTTCGCATTGAAGTGCTGCTCACGCAGGTTCGCGTAATCGACATCACGACCGGGAACCATTTCCATTTCCACACGCTTGCGATCCACCAGCAAGACATGCTCGGGCTTGTGCGCAGAAAGCTGAATCGCCTGATCCAGCAGTGGCTTGTAGGGTACGGGTTTGCCACCGCGCGATCCTGCATCTGCGGAGACGATCAGCACAGGCTTTGCATCCTCGATACGTGTGGCCAGACTGTTCGACGCAAAGCCGCCAAAAACCACCGAGTGGATCGCGCCGATGCGCGCGCAGGCCAGCATGGCGAACGTCGCTTCGGCGATCATGGGCATGTAGATCAGGACGGTATCGCCTTTGCCCACACCCAGTGACTGCATGATCGCCGCCATGCGTTCAACTTCAGCTTGCAGCTCGGAGAAGCTCCAGATTTTTTCGTGAGGTGTTCCGTCCGGTGTTTCGGTCGTAATCGCAATCAGCGCCGTCTGCTCACCCTGACGCGACGCCCAGCGATCAACAGCGTTATGACACAGATTGGTCTGACCGCCGACGAACCAGCGCGCAAACGGCGGCCGTGAGTAATCCAGTACCTGACTAAACGGCTGATGCCAGTCGATACGTTGGGCTTCCTTGCGCCAGAAAGCCTCTGGATCTTCAACCGACGTCCGATAGAAATCTGCGTAGCTCATCGCGCTCTCCTCACCTGATTTTTTTATTTGGGTGGTGCTCAGCACCCCGATCGCGGAATGGCACTACCTTGCAAGCCAGTTCTCGCCCCTGGGGATGCAACAACATCAGCGGCTTTTTTTCAGAGCCTCTTAAAATGCGTCGCCGGGAACTCGAACCCTGCCTTCCATCAGCACACGGGCGCTGCGGCTCATGATCGCTTTGGTCACTCGCCATTCGCCATCGACCTCCGTAGCTTGCGCACCGACGCGCAAGGTACCGGAAGGATGCCCGAAGCGTACCGCATCACGCGCGCCACCGCCGGCGGCGGTATTGACCAGTGTGCCGGGTATCGCTGCTGCGGTGCCAATGGCAACGGCTGCCGTTCCCATCATCGCATGATGCAGTTTACCCATGGACAATGCGCGCACGAGCAGATCAATACTGCCGGCATCCACCTGTTTACCGCTGGAAGCCTGATAGCTGGCCGGCTTCGCGACAAACGCGACCTTGGGTGTGTGCTGCCGGCTGGCGGCTTCGTCAAGCGATTTGATCAGCCCCATACGCAGTGCGCCATGCGCGCGTATCAATTCAAACATCGCCAGCGCTTTGGCGTCGCCGTTGATCGCATCCTGCAATTCGGTGCCGGTATAACCAATCGCTTCGGCATTGACGAAAACCGTGGGAATACCTGCATTGATCATCGTGGCTTTAAGCTTGCCCACACCCGGCACATCAAGATCATCGACCAGCTGGCCGGTGGGGAACATCGCCCCACCTGCACCCTCTTCTTCCGCAGCCGGATCCATGAATTCCAGCTGCACCTCGGCAGCAGGAAATGTAACGCCATCCAATTCAAAATCACCGGTCTCTTGCACCTCGCCGTTCGTCATCGGTACATGCGCGATGATGGTCTTGCCGATATTGGCCTGCCAGATGCGCACGACTGCGACACCATTTTGCGGAATGCGAGAGGCATCGATCAGACCATTGCTGATCGCAAAAGGCCCGACCGCTGCCGACAGATTGCCGCAGTTACCGCTCCAGTCGACGAAGGCCTGATCAATCGAGACCTGACCAAACAGATAATCGACATCGTGATCCGGCTTGCTGCTTTTGGACAAAATGACGGTCTTGCTGGTGCTGGATGTCGCACCGCCCATGCCATCAATCTGTTTGCCATACGGGTCGGGACTGCCAATCACGCGCAACAACAGTTTGTCGCGCGCAGGGCCGGGTTGCTGCGCTGGCTCGGGCAGGTCTTGCAGGCGGAAGAAAACACCTTTGCTGGTGCCGCCACGCATGTAAGTGGCGGGTACTTTGATTTGGGGTGTCCGGGACATGATCAGGCCGCCTTCGACGATGCAAGAAAATCCTGCGCAAAACGCTGCAGCACGCCACCAGCATCGTAGATCGACACTTCCTCGTCGCTATCGAGACGGCAGGTCACGGGCACTTCGATTTTCTCGCCATTTTTGCGATGAATGACCAACGTCAGATCAGTACGCGGCTGGCGCTCGCCGATGACATCGAAGGTTTCAGTACCATCAATACCAAGTGTTTTCCGATTGACTCCCGGTTTGAATTCAAGGGGCATGACACCCATGCCGATCAGGTTGGTACGGTGAATACGCTCGAAGCCTTCGGCCACAATCGCTTCGACACCCGCCAGTCGCACACCTTTCGCTGCCCAGTCACGCGACGAACCCTGACCGTAATCCGCACCAGCAATGATGATCAGCGGCTGCTTGCGCTCCATATAAGTTTCGATAGCTTCCCACATGCGCGTGACCTTGCCTTCCGGCTCGACACGCGCGAGTGATCCTTTCTTCACCTTGCCATCGACCACACACATTTCGTTCATCAGGGTCGGGTTGGCAAAGGTCGCGCGCTGCGCGGTCAGGTGATCACCGCGGTGCGTTGCATAGGAATTGAAATCCTCTTCCGGCAAACCCATCTTCGCCAGATACTCACCTGCTGCGCTGTCGAGCATGATCGCATTCGAGGGTGACAAGTGATCGGTGGTGATGTTGTCACCCAAAACGGCGAGTGGCCGCATGCCCTTCATCGTTCGCTCACCTGCGAGTGCACCTTCCCAATAGGGCGGACGACGAATGTAAGTTGAGGGCGCACGCCAGTCGTACAAAGGACTGACTTTGGTGCCGCTTTCGGCCTGAATGGCAAACATCGGCTCGTACACTTGCCGGAAGTGCTCAGGCTTGACGCTGGATTTGACGATGGCATCGATCTCTTCATCGGTAGGCCAGATATCTTTGAGGCGAATTTCCTTGCCGTCTTTGACCGTCAGCACATCTTTCTCGATATCGAAGCGAATGGTTCCCGCAATTGCATAGGCCACGACCAGCGGTGGTGATGCAAGAAAAGCCTGCTTTGCGTAGGGATGAATACGCCCATCGAAGTTGCGATTGCCGGACAAAACCGCTGTCGCATACAGATCGCGATCAATGATCTCTTGCTGAATTGTCGGATCAAGTGCGCCTGACATGCCGTTACACGACGTGCAAGCATAAGCGACGACACCAAACCCCAGTTTTTCCAGATCGCCCATCAGACCGGCTTCTTCCAGATACAGCGTCACAGCTTTGGAGCCGGGCGCAAGTGATGATTTCACCCAGGGCTTGCGGGTCAGGCCGAGTTTGTTTGCGTTGCGCGCCAGCAGCGCCGCAGCGATCACGTTGCGCGGGTTGGAGGTATTCGTGCAGCTGGTGATGGCTGCAATGATGACCGCGCCATCAGGCATCTGTCCGGGTTTTTCTTCCCAGGCGCCGGCGATACCTTTCGCCGTCAGATCGGTCGTCGATACGCGCGCATGCGGATTGGATGGGCCCGCCATATTGCGTACTACCGAGGAAAGATCAAAGCTCAGCACACGCTCGTACTCGGCGTGCTTCAGGCTGTCTGCCCACAGACCTGCTGTTTTCGCGTACGTCTCAACCAGGGCAACCTGCTCATCACTACGGCCAGTCAGCTTCAGGTACTGAATCGTTTGTTCATCGATAAAGAACATCGCGGCTGTGGCGCCGTACTCGGGCGCCATGTTCGAGATGGTCGCACGGTCGCCCAGCGTGAGTGCGCGCGCGCCTTCACCATAAAATTCAAGATAAGCACCGACGACTTTGGACTTGCGCAAGAACTCCGTCAGCGCGAGCACGATATCAGTTGCCGTGATGCCGGGTTGCGGCTTGCCGGTCAGTTCGACACCGATGATGTCAGGCAGACGCATCCAGGAAGCGCGACCCAGCATCACGTTTTCTGCTTCAAGGCCACCCACACCAATCGCAATCACGCCGAGCGCGTCAACATGCGGTGTGTGGCTGTCCGTACCGACGCAGGTATCAGGATAGGCAACGCCCTGCTGCGCTTGTATGACCGGCGACATGCGCTCCAGATTGATCTGATGCATGATGCCGTTCCCTGGCGGGATCACATCAACATTCTTGAACGCATGCTTGGTCCAGTTGATGAAGTGAAAGCGATCTTCGTTACGACGATCTTCGATCGCACGATTTTTTGCAAAGGCCTGCGGATCGAAACCACCACACTCTACTGCCAGCGAATGGTCAACGATCAGCTGCACCGGCACCACCGGATTGACCTTAGCGGGGTCACCGCCCTGATCTGCAATCGCATCACGCAAGCCGGCCAGATCAACGAGTGCGGTCTGACCCAGAATGTCATGACAGACCACCCGTGCCGGGAACCACGGAAAGTCGCGCTCTCGCTTGCGCTCGATGAGCTGCCTGAGCGATTCAGTCAAGGTCGCGGGATCGCAACGACGCACAAGATTCTCGGCGAGTACGCGCGAGGTATACGGCAGCTTGTCGTAGGCACCGGGCTGAATCGCATCGACAGCGGCTTTCGCATCGAAATAGTCGAGCTTTGTTCCGGGGAGAGGTTTGCGGTTTGCGGAGTTCATGGTTGATTGGGGTGAGGTTGAGTCTGGGATTCTCAGGGTTTAGCGCGGAGCCATAAAAGACGCTGGACCCCGGCCTGCGCCGGGGTGACGAGTGAAACTGGGGTAACAATTAAAACCAAGTTTGCGATTGAAACCGGAGTAACCATTGAAACCAAAGTGACGATTGAACCCGAGGTAACCATCGAAACCAAAGTG
>JACCEA011664417.1_pt1 | contig 14144 bp, 15 predicted proteins | sample 7449851 | NCBI WGS metagenome assembly JACCEA01 (sample SAMN15323453, study PRJNA562643) | freshwater metagenome | isolation source: river surface water | place: USA:Blue River Watershed | collected 2017-08-18 | reverse complement strand
GCGCCCGGCCCCGTGAACTTCATGAATAGCACGATGGCGTCTATCCGCGCCGTCCCCTACGCGATCACCGGCGCGGCCCTGCAGGCTCTGTCGGCATAGGGGAGCACACATGACAACCTACACCCGCGAAATCATCGTCCACGCAGAATCCGAGCCAGCCCTCGAAGCGCTGCTTGCCCTGCACGGCGTTGTGGCCGCCAACCCGGACCCCAACGGCCGCCCGCTGCCGCGCAACGGCCTGGGTCTCGACTGGATGGGCCAGCGCAGCATCAGCGGAGTGCCGCTCAGTGCCCGCTTCTGCCACCTGTGGGTCACGCAGGCCGGCATGGTCAGCGATGCCGAATGGGAAGACCTGATCGACGCGCTGCACGATCGCATCTGGGTCGGCCCGCAACTGCAGGCCCTGCTCGCGCAGCCCGGCCCGCAGTTGCCGCACGGCGTGACCTGGATCCGGTGGGAGCGCAAGCGCCGGCAGCTCACGGGCGGCTTTCCGCTGGTCGACCCGGCCACGGGCAACAAGGTTTGGTGGCACAGCGATTTCCAGAGCCGCGATCAGCAGTCGGGCCTGATGATGGCCGGTGTGATCGCGATCCTGAAAGCCATCGTGCCGCCTCAGGCGTGGGCGCAAATCACGGCCGCGCCGATGATCAACCCGTCGAGCGGCCAACAGCAAACGTGGTCGATGATGAGCGGCGAGCAAGTGCCACTGTCGGTCGGCAAGATGTTCGATCTGCTCATGGCTGCGATGGGGCAGGAAGGCGCTACGTTCGACGCGGCGAATGCGGCCATCGCGGCCTACGAGGCGGGCGAGTTGAACGACATGTCGTCCATCCAGTGGCCAGAGGTGTACGAAGCATGAGCGGCCTCATCACAGCGCTGCAGGCCATCGGGGTCATCGCCCTGATCGGCCTGGTCGTGCTCGGCGTGCTGGCCTACGTGGCGCGGAAGGTGAAGAAGGGATGATGTACGTTGCCTTTCGGCATTCGGATCGGCGTATCTTTGCCCGATTTGTTTGTGCCATTCGTGGTGGAGACTCGGCTCACGTCGAAGCCGCATTGCCGCTTCTCGGGCCGCTGCACCAGTGTGTATCGTCGTCGTTCATTGACGGTGGCGCGCGAGGAAAGGTTATCGACATCACCGACCCGTCGAAGTGGCGTGTCTACAAGATCGATGACGACTATCACCTCGATCCGATCGAGTGGCTGCGCAAGAACTACAAGGTGAAGTACGACTTGCTCGGGCTCGTGGTCAGCACGATTCCAGTCGTGCGTGACAATCCGAACAAGAAGATCTGCAGTGAATCCGTCGCTGAAATGATCCCGACGTTGATTGGTGATCCTCGGATCTACGATCTGGTCAGGCTCGAAGCTGAGCTTGCCTATTTCTGCAAACGAGTGGAATGGAAAGACGGCGCTTGGGTCGCCGTTTGATTCCACATAAGGACCTGAGATCCACAGCCATGCAACTTGCACTTGACCTTCTTGCGCCGTCTCGACAACTCGCCATCGGTGGCGGGTTGGAGGGTGCCGAACGCACCAGCCGCGAGACGTTCAACTGGCAAGCTCCGATCATTTCACCGGATCGTCAGATCAATGCGGTGAAGGACGATGCTGACGCGCGTTCTCGTGATTCTGTTCAAAACGATGGCTACCTCACGGGTGCCCTGAACATTCACCGAGACTCCATTGTTGGAGCGCAGTACAGGCTCAATGCTCAACCGGAAAGCGAGGTGCTTGGCACTGACGACGGTTGGGCCGAAGAATTCCAGCAGACCGTCGAGCCAAGATTCAACCTGCTGGCCGACAGCGACGAAGCGTGGTTTGATGCTGCTCGCACCAATACGTTGACTGGCCTGGTGCGTCTTGCTGTCGGCGGGCACTTGATCACTGGTGAAGTGCTTGGCACTGTCGAATGGATCCGTGAAGTGCTGCGTCCGTTTTCGACTGCAATCCAGATGGTCAGCCCGACTCGTTTGAGCAACCCTGATGGTGTTGCCGACGATCGCTTCCTGCGTCGAGGCATCAAGCGTGATTTCCGCGGTCGTGCTGTTGGCTACTACTTCCGCACCACGTTCCCCAACGACTGGTTCATGGATCCTTCCCAGTGGCAGTGGCGCTACGTGGAAGCAACAAAGCCGTGGGGCCGGCGTCAGGTCATTCACATCATCGAGCAGATGCAGCCTGATCAAAGTCGCGGCATCAGCGACATGGTGTCGGTGCTGAAGGAAATGCGGATGACCCGCCGTTTCCAACAAGTGACGCTGCAGAACGCAGTGGTCAATGCAACCTATGCGGCAGCCGTTGAATCGGAACTGCCGCGCGAGGTTGTGTTCGGCTCGATGGGTGCAGGACAACCAGGCTTCAGCGACATGCTTGGTCAGTACATGACTGCGCTGCAGGCATACGTGGGTGCCTCGAACAACATTCAGATCGACGGCGTGAAGATGCCGCATCTGTTCCCCGGCACCAAACTCAATCTCAAACCGATGGGCACCCCTGGTGGTGTCGGCACGGACTTCGAGGAGAGTCTGCTGCGTCACATTGCTGCGGCTCTTGGCCTGAGCTATGAGCAGTTCTCTCGTGACTACAGCAAGACGAACTATTCGTCGGCTCGGGCCAGCATGGGCGAGACGTGGAAGTACATGCAGGGGCGCAAGAAGATCGTGGCTGATCGATTCGCCACGATGATCTACAAGCTCTGGCTCGAAGAAGAGATCAACGCCGGCAATGTTCCCCTGCCGCGCGGAATCACGCTGAACGATTACTACGCAAACCCAATCATTCGTGAAGCCATCGGCTCGTGCGAATGGATTGGCGCGAGCCGTGGTCAGATCGACGAGAAGAAAGAAACCGAGTCGGCCGTCCTGCGCATTCAGCACAACCTGTCGACGATCGAAAAGGAAAGTGCTCGCCTGGGTGAAGATTGGCGCCGCACGTTCCGTCAGCGTGCTCGTGAGAACAAGCTGATGAAGAAACTCGAACTCGAATTCGGCCCTTCTCAACCTGCTGCCGCAGCCGCAGGCAATAACGGCAATCAAGACCAATCTTCGGACAACACGGACAGCAGCAACAACTAGCCTATTTTCGGGCTCGGTACAATAGGTTCGTGAATCAACAGGAAGGAAACCCATGAGCGATCACGTTGCGCGAGCGGCTCTGTCGCGAATGACGGGGCGGGAGATTGCGGTGGCCCCGCACTACACCACGCTTCTGTCCGATCTACGCGCCCTCTCGACGGCCAATCGCGACTTCGAAGAGCGCGCGTTCAACGAGCGCAAGGCCGATCTCTGCGCGACCTATGGACTGAGCCCCGTCGAACAGCGCAAGCCGTTTGCATTCTCGTCCGGTGTCGCGATCATTCCCGTGCACGGGATGCTGATCAATCGCTTCGGCTACTCGTGGGGCTACGTCACCGGCTACAACTTCCTGCGCAGCCAGGTGTCCGCAGCAGGGCAGGACCCCGACGTGATGGCGATCATCTTCGACGCGCATTCGAACGGCGGCGAGGTGGCCGGCTGCTTCGAGTTCGCGAGCGAGATCAAACCCCTGGCTGCCAACAAGCCCACGCTCACGGTGATCGACAGCAACTGCTACAGCGCTTGCTATGCGATTGCCGCAGGCACCGATCGCATCGTGGCCACGCCTTCCGGTGGCGCAGGTTCGATCGGCGTGGTTGGCATGCATGTCTCGATGGAGAAGGCCCTCGACGACGCCGGCTACAAGATCACGTTCATCTTCGCGGGCGACCACAAGGTCGACGGCAACCCGTTCCAGGATTTGCCCGATTCGGTGCGTGCCGATTGGCAGAAGAGCATCGACAAGAGCTATGGTGTTTTCGTCTCGCACGTGGCCAAGGGCCGCAAGATGGACGAGAAGGCCGTGCGTGCCACCGAAGCGCGCACCTATCGTGCCGACGACGCGCTGTCTGTCGGCCTCATCGACGCTGTTGCATCGCCTGCCGAGGCGGTGCAAGCGTTCCTAGGCGAGCTTACCGGCTCGAAACCTCAACCGCGAAAGAAGGAGGACGCAATGTCCGATGCAACGAAGCCGGATGCCGCCACCAATGGCACCCCGGATGTGAAGCAACAGAACGACGCCGCCGTGCAGGCCGAACGCGCCCGCATCAAGGGCATCACCTCGTGCGACGAAGCCAAGGGCCGCGAGCAACTCGCGAACCATCTGGCGTTCAACACCACGATGAACCTGGACGAAGCCAAGGCGATGCTGGCTGCCGCCCCCGTGCAAGCCGCGAAGACCGAGCAGCCGACGAACCCCCTGGCCGCAGCCATGGCGTCGACCTCCAACCCGAATGTCGGTGCCGATACCGGTGCCGCCGATTCGCAGGAACCCACCGGGGCGTCTGCGATCCTGGCCGCCGCCCAACGTGCGGGCGTGCGCAGCTACGAAGTGCCCGCCAAGCACTGATCTATCAACCCCCAACTTCCATCTGAAGGAGAGCCATCATGGCTGTGAACGATCTCGCTGGCGGCGCCACCTACGGTCCGCTGACCCCGGAAATCCTGCTGGCCGGTGACGAGCCGATCAAGACCGCTTCGGCGGTCGCCAGCGGCGCGAAGACGAAGTACCAAATCGCTGCCCGCACGTCGGCCGGCGTGGTCGACTTCGTGAGCGGCACGCATACCGCTGCGCAGGCGGTGCTGGTGATGCAGCCGTGCGCGGACGGCTCGAACTGCCAATACGCCTACCAAGGTGTGTTCAACGACGCGCTGCTGGCCGCCAACGCCACGAACGCGACGCTGTTCACCAACGCCGCGCTCGACACGTTTGCCGAACGTCAAGCCTTCTTCAACGGCCTGCTGCGCGTGGGCAAGGTCGGCGCCGGCTGGGGCGCCGTCTGATCGGCCCGCTCGTCATCTTCGCAACTCATTCGAAAGGAACCTGAATCATGGCAGGCACCGTCTACGGCACTTCCGAGCTTCTGGAAGTCAGCCGTTTCATCAAGAGCATCACGCCTTTTTGGCTGAGCTTCTTCCCCCGGCAGATCAACTTCACGACCGAAGAGATCTTCTTCGACAAGGTGGATCAGGACTACCGTCGTCTCGCCCCGCTGGTCGTGCCCAACGTCCAGGGTCAACTGATGGGCCTGGGCGGCTATTCGTCGGTGAGCTTCAAGCCCGCCTACGTCAAGCCGAAGCATGCCGTCGACCCGAACATGCTCATCGAGCGTCGCGCGGGTGAAGCCCTGGCCACCGGCTCCCTGACCCCGGCGCAGCGTCGCGATGCGGTGATTGCCGAGATCCTGCGTCTGCACGACGCGCTGCTGACCAATCGCAACGAGTGGATGGCCGCACGTGCGCTGATCGACGCTTCGGTCACGCTGTCGGGCGACAACTACCCGACGACGACCGTGAACTTCCAGCGTCACTCGACCCTGAGCTACACGCTGACGGGCGGTGCCCGCTGGTCGCAGAGCACGGGCGTTCCGATCGCGGATCTGATGGCCGCCCGCGTCAATGCGAACAACCGTTCGGGCGCGGTGATCAAGCGCGTGGTCTTCGGCGGCACGGCGTGGGACTACTTCACGGCCCGCGTCGACATCAAGGCCCTGATGGACCGCAACTTCGGCGGCCTGAACGTCAACATCCAGCGCCAGGCCGATGGCTTCGAAGGTCAGGAGTACATGGGCACCTACGGCGGTGTCTTCGGCGGCGGTCAACTGGACCTGTGGGTCGATCGCTCGAAGTACGTCGACGAGACGGGCAGCGAGCAGTTCTTCCTCGACCAGAAGACCGTCGTCGGCTTCAGCGACGTGGAAGGTGTGCGCTGCTATGGCGCCATCAAGGACCTGGACGCCAACCTGCAGGCGCTGGAGCGCTTCCCGAAGATGTGGCGTTCCGAAGATCCGTCCGCCGAGTACCTGATGAGCCAGAGCGCCCCGCTGATGGTTCCGAAGAAGCCGAACGCTTCCTTCAAGATCATCACCAGCGACTGATCGTCGAAAGACGGTACAACCGATGAAGGCCCGCCGTTGCGCGGGCCTCATTCCACCTCACCAACTCACCACAGGAGCCTCAAATGGCAACCAGCAAGCCCGCCCAGGCGAAGCAACAGTCGAGCCTGTTTCGCACCCCCATGCAGTCGGTCGTCGTTTCGCGTGACGGTCAGTCGGTCGTTCCCACGATCGGCGTGCCCTTCGAGTTCACGGCCGACGAGATCACCCAGATCGAAAGCATGAACCCGGGCGCCATCAGCAAGAAGATCGAACTCGACGCCAACGATCCCGCCGCGGTCGTCGCCCTGTCGGGCGATTCGAAGAGCAACACGGAACTGTGATGTTCGACTGGGCCGAACTCAAGGCCACTGCACGCCAGACCGTCCACGAGACGTTTGGCGTGCAGGCGTTCTACACGGACGCTTCGGTCACTGTTCCCGTTGAGATGCGGGCGCGTTTGCACGATCGCACCGGCAAGCCGTATGGCGGCCTGGTCGACGGCGACGGCTACGCAGACATCATCGAGAGCATTGACCAAATCGTCTTGATCCCGAAGGACATTGCCGGCAACGCCGTTGCGCTGCAACGCAACGGAGAGTTCACATTCCCGACGATGTTTCCCGGTGCGACATTCACGCTCGATCTGCGCATTCCATCGGTCGGCCCGTTGGAAGAACGTTGGCAGGTGTCACGCAAATGAGCGTCGGAATCGTTGCCGATGCACTGAAGGACATCGAGAAGTTCTTCGATGCGCTTCCCGATGCAACGCTGTCGGCGGCGGTCCTTGCGATCAACGATGCTGCGACCGATTCGCAGCCGCAGATTCGCAGGGAGATGCGCAAGCAGATCAACTTTCCAGGCGGTTACCTGGAATCAGGCGAACGGTTGTTCCTGAAACGCAAAGCGAACAAGGGTACGCTCGAAGCGGTCATCGCTGGTCGTGATCGCCCGACAAGCCTGGCTCGATTTGCGACCGCTGGTGCCAATCCGCAGAACAGCCGCGGAAGGGGTTTGAACCTGCGGGTCAAACCAGGACGCACGATCCGCACGCAGCGCGCGTGGCTGGTAAACCTGCGCAATGGCAATACCGGCCTGGCAGTGCGCCTGAAGCCTGGTGAGAGCCTGCGCAATTCATCCGGCGCTGTCCTGCTGGCCGGCGCAGCCCACAAGCGTCCGGACATGAACGTCTACCTGCTCTATGGGCCTTCGGTGGATCAGGTGTTCCGCGGCGTGGCCGGTGACATGACCCCCGAGATCTTGGAGAAGGTTTCGCGCAACTTCATTCGGCATTTCGGAAGGTTTTCGGGCAATGGCTGATCCTCACAAGCTCATCGTCCTGAAGGCACTCACCGCTCTTCTCGAAGGTATCCAGCCGACAGCGCCGACGATCCAGCCGGCGCTTGCTTCGTTGACGGGGTTGGTCTTTCGCGGTCGTGCTCGCTTTGGTGACAACGATCCCGACACCATGCTTTCGATTTTGGAAGCACCTCGTCCGGGCACACCGATCTATTCGGATGAGCAGCAAGCTCGCTCCGACATCTGGTCGCTGCTCATTCAAGGCTGGTGCCCGGATGACAAGGACAACCCGTCCGATCCTCTCTACTTCTTTCTCGAAGACGTGGAGAAGCAACTGGATCGCGTCATTGCTGAAAGCCAGAGTACAGGCTATCCGAAGTACCCGATCGACTACATGCTGGGTGGCTTGATTGCCACCATGCGCTTCGGCCCTGGAACGGTTCGTCCTCCAACCGAAAACATTTCGAGCAAGAGCTTTTTCTATCTCCCAGTACAGGTGGGGCTCGCTCGGATCTCGGTCTGATTTCAGACTGAGTAAAATTCCACCTGTTGTTCTCATTTCAACTCACAAGGAGTTTCAACATGCCCATCACGTCCGATCTCGGCGGCAAGAACTACGTGCTCGGCCGTGGCCGAGTTTTCCTGGATCGCTTCTCCCAAGCGGCCATCGACGCTGGCATTTCCAGCAGCACCGTTGGCGTCGGTGAACGTTACGTCGGCAACACGCCCGAGTTCTCCACCACGTCCGAAGGCGAGGACCTGGAGCACTTCGACTCCGACAGCGGCGTTCGCGTCAAGGACAGTTCGGTGCAACTGCAACTGGACCGCAGCGGCTCCTTCACGTGCGACAACATCGACAAGCACAACCTGGCCCTGCTCTTCATGGGCAATGCCAACTCGGTGACGCAGACGGCGCAGACCGGCCTGACCCACACCGTGACGGTCAAGCGCGGCATGTTCTACCAACTGGGTGTCTCGCCCAGCCTGCCGACCGGCCTGCGCAACGTGTCGACCGTTACCTGCGGCAAGGGTGCCAGTTTTTCCACTTCCGTTGTCGCAGCAGGCAACTTCGAAGTGGACGAAACGCTGGGTCGCATCTACATCCTGCCGACCGCCGTGGACATTTCCGACGACACCGAAGTCCGCTTCACGTTCAACACCGCGGCGAGCACGCGCAACCAGATCATCTCGTCGAGCAACTCGATCTACGCGGCGCTGAAGTTCGTGGCCAACAACCCCGTGGGCATCAACCGCGACTACTACTTCCCCTACGTCAAGATCGCCCCGGACGGTGACTACAACCTGAAGGGCGACGACTGGCAGACGATGGGCTTCACCTTCGAAATCCTGAAGAAGGGTGCGATGGAAGGCGTCTACATCGACGATCGGCCGGTCACGTCCTGATCTCGTCGTCATTCAACTGAAGTAAAGGGACAAGCGCATCATGCCTCTCGCCGGTTACAAGCCCGAAAGCAAAACAATCTCCGTGGGCGCCGGCAACTCCTTCGACGTGAAGGGGTTGTCGCTCATGGATCTCGCAACGCTCATTCGCGTGCACATGCCCGACATGGAAGCGGTCTTCGACCTTGTTTCCGGTGTCGAGGTGCAGGCGATCGACGAACTGCAACCGGTGGTCATCGCCATCGTGTCGCAGGCGCCGGGGCTTGCGGCCAATGTGATCGCGCTGGCAGCCGGCGAGGGTGATGCGTCCGATGCAGAGAAGTTGCCTGCGCCGATCCAGGTGCAGGCGCTTGTCGAGATCGGTCACTTGACCTTTGCGGAGGTGGGTGGCGTGGGAAAAGCCTGGGAGATGGTCGCGGATCTCCTGAAGACGACGAAGAAGAATCCGGTGCTCACCGGGAACGTGAAGGAAGCGGTTCGACGCGCGGCGAAAGCCCGTTCGTCCGCTGGTATCACGGCATCCGCCGCGATGTGAGCTTGCTACTCGGGGAGGGCCACTCTAACGCTCAGCATTACCCGCTGGCCGTTGTGTGGTCCGAAGCGAGGATCGTGAGACAGCGGCTTGCGTTCCGGCGCAGGCAGGAGACGGCGCTGATGCAGATGGCAATCGCGTCGGTGTTCGACAAGAAAGCTGGTCAGCAACTGACCAAGCTCCTGAAGAGGCTGGACGAAAGTGATTGACACCAAAGAACTCGAACTGCTGATCCGTGCCAAGCTGAAGGGTCGGCAGGATGTCGAGGCGATCAGCAAGTCAATCAAGGATCTTTCGGAAGCAATCGACAAGCAGGCCGACTCGGCAAAGCGTGGAGAGAACGCTTACGACGGCCTGAAGGCGGCTCTTGACGCCCTGCGGCAGGCGCAGGACCAACTGGCCGCACGTGCAGCGGCATTCAAGGCATTCGAGAAGCAAGGCAAGGATCTCGAAACGATCGCCGGCAAGGTCGATCTCGCCAAAGCCAAGTACGACGAATACAGCAAGAAACTGGCTGAGCTTGCCAACGACGGCAAGAAGGCCACCGACGTGCAGGTTGCCCAGCAGCAGAAGCTGCAGGCTGCCGTCGATCGTCAGGTCAACCGACTTGACCAGCAACGCAAGACATACGAACTTCTCGGCGCCGCGCTGAAGGAAGTTGGCGTCGATGTCACGAACCTGGCCGGTGAACAGGCCAAGCTGGTGCAGGCACAACTCGACGGTGCCACAGCAATCGGTCGTGCACAGAAGGAGATGGCCGACTACTCGGTCAACGTGGCGAAGGCCCGTGCCGAAACAAAGGCTCTCAAGGATCAACAGGCTGCAGCCCGGTCCGAGGCTGACCTGTTTGCTGCAGCCGAGAAGAAGGCTGCTGACGCTGCTGCTGCTCGCGCACGAGCCTACGAGGACTTCGCCAACAAGCAGGCCACGCGCCGCGGTGACGTTGCTGCAGCGAAGCGCCAGGCTGACGAGGAACGCGCATCGATCGATCGTCAGCGTCAACTTGCTGCCCTGCGTGCGGACATCGAAGATCGCACGGCGAAGGCGCAGAAGGACGCGACACTCTCGCGCACTGCTGACGATGCTGAGCGTGCGGCCAAGAGCTACAGCACGCTTGCTCGTGCTTCCAAGGATCTGCGGCCGAAGGTTGTTTCCTTGCGCGAAGCGATCGACCAGATCCGCGACCCCAGCAAGGCCGTTTCTCTCACGTTCAATGATCTCGAACAGCAGATCGGTGACGTGTCGAAGAAGATCAGCAGCAGCGTCGGTCCGGTGAAGGACTATGCCGATACGCTGCGTCGACTCGAAGCCACGCAGAAGGAACTCTCGCGGCAAAGCGATCTCGTCGACAAGTACAACCGCGAGGTGGTCGCGCTTCGTCAAGCCCGTGCTGAAATGGTTGCCGCTCGCACCCTGGTTGCTCAGTACGCAGCCGAAGTGCGCAAGGGTGGTGATGCCGCCGAACAGTTCATCAAACCACTTGGTGAAGCTGAATCACGCTTGAAGCGTGCATCGGCTGCAATGCGTGAGCAGTTGCTGGCGACGGCGGGCAGCCGTGACGCGCTGCGCCAGGCCGGGATCAACACCTCACAGCTTTCCCAAGAACAGCAGCGAATGATCAACGTGGCCAAGAGTGCCGCGTCCGCTGTTCAACAACTCACCGAGTCCTATCGTCAGAACGGAGAGGCATCAGCCGGTGCAGCAAAAGCCAAACGACTGTTTGGTGACGAAGGTCGCACGACGCTATCGTTGGTTCAACGCATTCGCGGAGAAGTCCTTGCTCTTGCAGCGGCCTACGTTGGTGTGCAAGGGGCGATTGGCCTTGCTCGCGGATCCATTGAAGCGTTCAACACGCGGGAGGGTGTCAAGAGCCAGCTTGCCATTTCGGTGGGCACAGATCGTAAGCTGATCGACGAGGAATACAACTACGTCAAGGCTCAATCCGAGCGCATCGGCATCGAGTTCGAGACGGCAATCAAGAACTACGCGAAATTCTCTGCGGCAGCCACAGTTGCCGGTAGCAGCCGCAAGGAGATCCGCTACATCTTCGAAGCATTTGCCGAAGTTGGTCGCGTGGCCAACCTCACGTCATTCGAGATCGATGGCGTGTTCAAGGCGACCGAGCAAATTATCAGCAAGGGGAAGATCCAAGCTGAAGAACTCCGTCGCCAGCTTGGTGACCGTTTGTTCGGCGCCTTCCAAATTGCGGCCAAGGCGCTGAAGAGTCAGTTCCCAGATCTCGACAAGGCGCTGGCGAAGGGTCAAGTCACCAGCGAGCAGTTGGTGCTGATCGCCAAGGAATACCAGAAGACCGTTTCTGGTGGACTCGGGTCGGCCATCAACAACCTGGGTTCCTACCAGCAGCGATTCAATAACGCTGTCAATGAATTCAAACTGGCCATTGCTGATGGTGGCTTCAGTGATGCCTACCTCGAACTGCTGAAGCAACTCACCGAGTACCTTCGTAGTGAGGATGGCAAGCAGTTCGCGCAGAACATCTCCGAGGCATTCGCAGCAGTGGTCAAGTCTCTGTCATTTCTCCTGGAGCACCTGACAGAAGTCAAAGCAGTGGCCGGCGCGGTCCTGTCTTTGTTTGCCGTGAACATCTTCGGCACGCTGGTCGCGAACTCGATCGCTGCTGCAACCGCACTGACGACCGTCACCGCACAACTGACGCTCATTCAAAAGGCGATGGGCGTCCTCGCTGCGTTTGCCCTTGGTTGGAACTTTGGCGCCTACATGCGCGAGAAGTTCGTCGAGGTCGAGTTGTTCGGCATCGCCATGGTCCGTGGCCTGCTCGAAGCGTTCGTCAAGATCAAGTCGGGTGCCCTGGAGATCTTCTTCGAGTTGCCGCGATACGCAGCGAATGCGTTCAAGGCGATGATCAACCTGTTCAACAACGTCTTTGCCACGCCGTTCATCAAGATCATGCGTGACATCGCGGCAGCACTGGGCTTTGACTCGGTGGCGCAGAGCCTGCAGAAGGTCCTGGGCGCAATGGCTCTGTCGATGAACATGGAGGTGAGCAGCAACACGGCAGCGGTGCGTGCTCAGGCTGAAGCCGATCTTCGTGCTATCAAGTCCATCACGGACGAGATGGCGGACGACGCGATCTCTCGTCGTCAAAAGAGCGTCAGCAAGACCGTCGCAAAGGCCACGGAAGCTCCGAACATCACGCCGAAGAAGCCAGGCCCGTCTGACGCTGATATCGCCAAGCGCGCACACGAGATCGAGACGATCACGAAGGCCCTCGAATCGCTCGAAGCCAAGATCGACCGCACGCAAACCGACACACTCTCGAAGCAACTCGAAGCCATCGACACGGAGTACCGGGCCCTGGCCAAGCGCATCCGCAAGCTGGGCGGTGAGGAAGGCAAGAAGTTCCTCGAACGCCTGGAGACTGGCGTTAGCCAACTGAAGCTGCAGATCACCAAGAAGTTCAACGACAAGCTGCTCGACGAGCAGAACGCGATCCTGAACAAGATCGAAGCTGCAGAGGCTGCCAGCGGTCGCAAGCAGAAGGTCGATCTCGACGCACGTCTGCAGGCAATCAAGAAGTCCTACGAAGCCACGTATCGCCAGATCGAGGATCAACGTCAGAAGCTGCAGGCCAATGGCCGCGATACCGCGCCTGCCGAAGAAGCGAAGCGCCGCCTGGACGCGGCTGTGCTCGAACTGCAGAACTCGGAGCGCATCAAGTTCAACAACGAAGAGCTTGAGCGGATCCAGAAGAGCGTCACGGATACCGTGAAGGCTCGCGCCGACATCATCACTGCGATCAAGGATCAGGAGGAAGCTGGCGCCATCACTCGTCAACAAGCCGAAGCCCGCGTAGTGGCCGAAATCGAAAAGGCACAACCTGTCATCGACGGGCTCGTTGCTTCCGGCCTGGCCTTTGCCGACGCGATGGGTAGCGCCATGGATCCGGCGAAAGTCGAGATGTTCCGCGCTGCACTGATCAAAGCGCAAGGCTCGGGTCAGGCGCTGAAGTTCGAGTTGAACGCCATTGGCCAAGTGGTGCTGAAGAGCACGAACGCTGCCATCGACACCATGGTTGAGTCGACCATGGAGGCAGCAGCGGGAGCCAAGACCTGGGGTGACGTTTGGCGCTCGGTGGGTCGCGCGGTGTCGTCGATTCTCAGCAGCATCATTGCCGACCTGATCAAAGCCCAACTGCGCGCAATGATCCTGAAGGCGATCATGTCTGCATTTGGAAACGGTGGTCTTCCTGATGCAAACGGCGCAGCCGCTCTTGCGGCCGTTCGTCACAGCGGCGGCGTGGTTGGTCCTGTTGCCAACCGCACGCGAAACGTCAGCCCGATGTGGTTCTCGAACGCTCCGCGCTATCACAGTGGCGGCGTGGTTGGCCTGGCCCCAGATGAGTACCCGGCGATCCTGCAGAAGAACGAAGAGGTGCTGGCTGCATCGGATCCGCGCAACGTGGTCAACTCGATGGCCAACGGCGGCGGGGCGGCGCAGCGTCCGTTGCGTATGGTGCTGATCGACGACAAGAGCCGCATCAATGAAGCGACGGCCGGCGCCGAAGGCGAAGAGGTGTGGATCAAGCACCTCAAGCGCAACATAGCGACGGTCCGCACGATGACGAAGGGCTGACCCGTGGCAGTCACCAACGCATTCGAATACGCTGTTCCGTCGCCTTACGACGCTTCATTCGAGAACGACGAACGTGCGATCGGTGTTGCTGCCACCATCGGTGGTGCAGCCGGCCGCACGATCTTTCATCTCAGCAAGTGGTTCGACCTCGAAGGTGGTCAGTACACGCTGAAGGTCGTTGCCGACGATGCAGCCACAGTATTCATTGGTCCAACGCAGGGAAACATGAAGACCGTGGGTAGCGTGGCGCTCTCAGCCGGCGTTACCTATCTCAGCGCATACATCCCCCGTGGCCGGCAGCGCATGGATGTCCTGCTGACCAATCTGTCCACAGGCAGCACACCGTGCT
>JACCEA012145549.1_pt1 | contig 14147 bp, 7 predicted proteins | sample 7449851 | NCBI WGS metagenome assembly JACCEA01 (sample SAMN15323453, study PRJNA562643) | freshwater metagenome | isolation source: river surface water | place: USA:Blue River Watershed | collected 2017-08-18 | reverse complement strand
CTTCCATTCGAAACTCTTTCTGATGAACAAGAATCTAGTATGAGGAATCTCCGTGCCACTCAAAACGAGAAAAAAAAGCGCGTCGTGGTAACTGTGGAAGTTTATTTGACAGGACTTGGAAATCACAACGATCCGAAATATATGCTCTCTCAAACATTGTTTTTACTGTCCATCATTGATCAGGGCAGCTCTTCTTATCTCAAGATTCATTTTGGCAGACCAAATTTGGATGATATTGTCCAGAAGTTTTCCCCAGAAGAAGTTTATTATTGTGGTGGTAGTGCATTGAAAGATAAGTTAGAAGAAGTATGTCGTAAGCAAGAGATTGCATTTTACCCTGAAGACTTTGATTCTGGTGGGGGAGTTGCTCAAATTATCTCGAATAAATTGAAAAAAGGATGGCAAGCTATAAAGAAAGCGTTCAGTCCCGCTTCTCCAGCAGCTGAAACTACCAAATAAAGTATTTTTAATGTACGATCTGTCTGTTTCTTTCTTTTTCAGATTGCACCGTCATATATATCACATGTAAGTTTTCCCATATTCCATATCATTGTATTTTCTGCTGCTTTGAGTTTTGTGTTTGTCTCTCTTTTTCTATCTCACTCTCTCTCTCTCTCTCATTGAAAAATTTAGCACCAATTGTTTAGACCTTTTAGTTAACGCGTTTATCACTATCAAACCATATTGCAACCAACAGGTTTGCTCTCTTACTGCGTCGTGTTATTTATTTCTTCTTCATAGTCTTCGATTCGACTGTTTACACAAGCATTCACACTGATTGTGTCACTTTGGAATACCCAATTTCCCAAGATTATCACTAATTGTGCTGTTTTCCCCTAGTGCTATCAAACTTTAAATTATAGATCCACGTATACCTACACTTCATCCTTAACATGTTCACTCCGTATTGCCAAGTCTAGTTTAACTTGTGTGTCAATAAATATATCATCAACAAGCTTCCTAAAGGAATCAATTTGGAGCTTATGCGAATCCCTATCTCCTCAAAGTTTTGTATCATGTCTCTTACCTGAGATTACCACCATATCACAAACTCATAAATAAGATCGCTGTAATTGAGTTTTGTTACCATGATATGCATTGTGCTATTGATGTGTTTGTATTCTCCGCCTGTTTATGTATTCGAGCTGTTAGGTATAGTTTCGTTGGAAAGTTGATACAAATCCAATTAAATTTGTACTTGCGGAAAGTATCAATTTATTATTATTTCTATTTGTGATAATTTTTGTTAGTTTCATTGAAAGTTGGTTGGTAGATCAAGTGGATTGTGTTATGACCATGTTAGAATTGTTACTGTGAGTTTTGGTCAAAGTCAATAATTCTTCCGTTATGGATTCCGATTGAATACTTTCTTCTTTTGGATGTTGTTGATAGAGCCAAATGTGAAGAGTTATAAATTATAAAATATACTGATATTGCGTGTAAATCAATTTGTGTAGGATAATTTCCTGTTATTCAAAGATTTCGTAAGCTTCGAGTTGTTGTTCGAATCTGGAATTGTAATCCAGTGTGTGCCATTTCTGAATGTATCGACAAGAGGCTTCTAAGATTTAGCTATTGGTAGCGGTTGTCGGTATGAGCAACCTTTCGGCTGAGGCTGAGCAGATGACATAGTAGAAAAGAAACAACTACGGGATTGGTGGATTGTCCGTGAGATTGGAGATATTTATGTGAGACCGGGTAATACGAACGATACTGTTCTACTCATTACAATGGAAGACATAGAATATTGCTTATAATACAGTCCACATTGTTAATTTAGTGTTTTCAATGATTAGATATACTTTTTGTCATAAAACCAACATGAATGCTAAAACTAACAGTACCGCTTGCTATCACTACTTGCTCCCTACCATGTCATACACTCCGCATAGAAACCAAAAATTCACCCTGTCAACGTTATATGGTGACACCACACCTTTCAAGGCGTGTGAAAAGAATGAAGTGGATTGGAAATACGAGGATTGCACAAGTAGTATAAGCGAGCCGTCGAAAGCCCAGCCAGCAATCAAATCATTATTGGGTCACTAATGCTCACTAAAGATACACACACTAGACCACGAACACATCAAACAACACCGAAAATGAGGGAACTCCCCACTTTCGCACTATCACTAAATATGCAAAACAGCAAAAAGCCAATTTTAACAAGTAAAACATACATTAAAATACACAATACCCACAACCATACTGGATGGAGGATGACATACATCGTGCATTCACACAAGGCTATAAATATTTTGTCCGCTATTTCTTTTTAAAACAAACTGTCACCTAAACAAGCTGCTGTTTGCTTTAATTGTACTTCTTCAAGGCATCTGGATACTTGCCAGTGAACAAGAATGTAAAAAAGGACAAACTTGGAATGAAGACATTTGGAACAGCCTTTGTATATTCCTTCCAGTGTTCACCATACTTCTCCAAGCATCTAGCCTCATCACGACCTTGACGATGAACGATCATACTAGTGAAGAAGGTCACGTAAAAGTATGGCAATGGCGAGTCAAATCCACAAGCCAAACCCCACGACAAAGCCATAAGGATATCACCAGTGTATTGCATCTTTCTAGCAAAGGCATACCAACCATCAATCAACAAGTTACCCTTTGGAGTCTTAATATAACGAATAGGATCTTCCAAAATAGCCCATGGTAATTGTGGGAAAGTATTACGCTTGATCTTAATCTTGATATTTGCCTTCTGACTATTGGCAGTATCAAAGATATAGTATGCAATAAACAACATAATAAAGTTGAATACTATCAAGGGAGTTGGATAATATGACGAGATCAAGGTTTGATTGCGCAAGATATACAAGGACTGAAAGCAATATAAGAATGGTACGCCACAAACATTCCAGAAGTTCAACATCCATCCAAAGTTTTCGTGGAACATATCCCAAGTGCAAGGCACACAGTGCTCACCCTTCGCAGTAGCGTTAGAGTACAGGTAATGAGCAGTCAACATAAACCACATGTTGGGAGAAATAGTACCAGTTGTTTCATATTGCTTAACAGCGCAAGATAATGTGATCATCATTAAAGTAATCCAAGACCAACGACATTCTGCTACCATCTTGATATCAACAATACCAATTCTTGGGTACAAAATTGAACCCATAAACATATCGTAGACCCAGTTGCCAGTCAAAGCAGCGCGTCCATTATATTCATCAGCAACAATCAATCCAAAAATATACCAAAGAATACTGGTGACATCGCCAATGATCATGGAAGCTACCAAACATTCACCATAGTTATCTGCAAGATAAGTCAATGGGAAGATGCCCAAGTAGTGAACCAAGAACAAACCGAAAAGGCACAAGTAATAACAAGCATAACCATTGCACAGATACTTCAAACGTTCACCCTTTGGTGCAGTTGGCAAGCCCTCCATGAGAACACCAGGAAGAATCATTGCCAAAAGGATCTGCACAAAGAAGAAAAAAAAGTAAGCAGTCCAAGTGATGGTAGAAGGAATACCCTTTGTCATAATCAAATGAATGGCGGCCGAAACATGCTCCTTCAACGAGTCAACAGAGAGAGGGATGATCATCTGGCCATTGTTGGTTTCTAGACAGTACCTAACGAGAGACAGAACAACGATCGTTACTATCAGCATTATAATTGGAAAGTGGTTATAAATGCTCATAAGTCCATATTGGACGTATATGCATATTCAAAATAGACACTTACCAGAAATAGAACAGAATATAGTGGGACCAGATCATCAATGCAGTAACACCAATTGGGCCACCAAACTCGTATTCAATTTTACGACCAGCATAGTTCACCGCACCTGGTGCATGGATACCTTCAGTCTTTCCCATTCAGCTTCAAAATGATGCAACCTGATTTAGAGTTCAGGATGAAGAAAGCAAAATACGGCGAATAAAATAAATTGAAGAACATGAATGATGAGTGATGAGTCAGAAATTGTATCGGGTATCCTTCAGAGCACCAATGGTTGGAAAATGAGATTATTTGAACTATAAATATGAATTATAAACCACAAAATAAGACTTTTGCATAAATTTGGCGGTTGCAAGACCAACGAATTGAACTGCCAAAAAATGATCATCGTTGTTGAACTCACGCACGCACAATCCCAAATCAAATCCCAAATCGCTCTGGCAGCCGGCGACAGGGGCGATACAATTTTATAAAACTAAACTAAACTAAACAACGATGAAACAACTAATACCAATTGCGGTGTTTGATCCATCCTTTGGATAAGTTGTTGCACAATCCACAGGGATGATGATCACTCTATCAAGATACTTTGTTTGATCGATTGTCGGCAAGAAGCAACTAATCGTGATGGTTGGAAATTGATAACGCAACCACACTGTTCTCCAATGTTGGAGTCGATGGATGGAGCTCATCCTCATATGCATTGCAATGGAAACGAGTGGTTTGGGTTAGAGAGTTATCAAACAAATGTCTGATATTCGACCACGGCGTAATCGTTAATAGCAATTAGAAGCAATTATACTGAAGAACGACTGGAACAAGATAATGTTCAAACAATATTTTGGGAGTGAAGGTTGCAATTGGCAGATAAGTTTCCAATCACCAACGGAATTAGTTGTTCATCCAGGCGGTCACATCTTTTCCATCACTGTATCTACTGATATGTTTCACAGTTATGTGTTTAGTTGCGGAAATGGTATTCTTGATGACTTTCTAAATGGTGTCAGAGTTTCGCTCAAAAGTGAAGATATGAGTATGGGATCCAAATCGAATACTTGAGTAAAGATAACATCGATGGGTGGTTGTACTGGCAAATACGGATTGGTAGGTCGTATTGCATATTTGGCATATTATGACAGAGTGTGCTACCGACAAAGTGGAATGGTGAATTTATGCATGAGTTGCAGGAGTTGACAGATCGCACAAATAAAAGTTGGAGCTTTGAGAATAATTCAATGGTGTCATCTGTTCAATCCAACCTTACATCGCTTTCACAAAATGGAAGTAGTTCTCACGGAGTTATTTGGGCCGTCCTTCGCGCAAGCGTACCCTTCAGAGCCATGTACCGGTGCATGAGTGGAAAGATCACATTAGTTTTGATAAGGGATATTTCATCAAGATTATTCAAGAGTATTGAAAACATATGGGATTTCCAAATCAATTTGTTTCATCGTCAGAAATGATTTATTTGAGTCCAGTGCCGACATAACCTATGGGATAAGAGAAGATTGCGTGGATGCTTTTGAAAGAGAATTTGGCGAAGAAGCTCTTATCGATAGTGTTGCTCGATATTTTGAGGCACTGGTGGGATATTATTTGGATCCTCCAAAAGAGCTTTGTATAAACCAGTGGGTAGTTTTATAGTTGATCTCCAATATTAATGAATTCGTTTTGTCAGGAAGTCTTGGAGAACAACGATAACGCGAATATATCATAAATTTCATGGAAACCCCGAATCCTCAGTAAGTGGTGGTCTTTTTGAAGCAACTCAGAATGATAAAACACTGAATCTAAGAGTGTTACACAGAGACAGTTCTGGTGAATGTGTATGTCATGGTAATGTGCGGTATTTTTCAATGTTAATGATGACTGTGCTGAATTGATTGATGATCAAACGGATCTTCCCTTGTATTTGACACCATTGCCAATGGCACTTATTCTATGTGCAAGATGCTAACATGGAGAACTCCATTGGGTTGTGATCGTGATCATATACCAGATTTAAGAGGTTCAACGTGTTTTGAAGAATGAAACAACGATTGATCGTATATTGCAGTGCTGATGGACATTCAATAACTCACATCGTTTTTTGGTTCATTTTTGGTTCCTTGAATAAGTTGTTCAGTGAAATTTTATTTCGTCCGATGAAGTATTTAGAACATTATCGGGAATGAATGCCAGATGCGGAACGTTCCACCGATTCCATTCTCTCTCGCAACGAAGTCGAAAAAAAGAGGAGCAAACAAAATTATCGAGATGTCATTTGTTTGTTGCGAAAGGAATTAAAAAAAAATGTCCTATCAGGATTCCCAAAATATTGTCCACCATAGCCATCCATTGTTTGCTTCTCTACGATGCATTCAGGCTGATGCTAGGAAAACAGTGCCAAAACTGGAAAGTGTCGAATGGAACAAATTAGTTGAGTTGAGTGATTATCTTCGCAATGTTGATGCGAGTGGGTTGAATCTTGCTAACTCCAATGATTGGGTTAGTACCTTCTGGCAGCATTGCTCAGCTGCAGGTGGTACGCAACCTATTTCCAATGGTGAACATGCAAAAAAGCTTTTCGTCAAGGCTGCAATTTGTGCGACTTTGGTACATGAGTGTGCTACAAAGGTTCTTGTCCACCACATGAATTGTCGTCGTTATCATGCTAAAGTGATATTGATCGAACAACTAAATATAGACAATCAGCTCATTACTCCTGTCATTATAGACTTCACAACATTTGTGAAGATAGCGATGGATATGGGTTTACCTACCCGACAAAACAAAGGTTTGTTTGTACAGATTGGTGTATTCTTGGAAGGCTCCAATAAGTATTATGTACGTGGTGGCGGGAACCGTAAATCAAAGGATCTTGATGTGAGAGAAAAAATTGTTGACTACCTTTTAGCCTATCAGACCTCTATTGAAACTGATGATCAACAGTTGACAGGAACTGTACATTATCTAGAAGATAGAGTAGATTATCCTTTACCAACCAATCCGATCAGTGATGAAGATATCGGTGCTTTCGTGCAGCATGCGCTTTCCGAGCCGGAAATTCCTCCTTAATATTCTGACAACAGCCCAGAGATCCGTTTGCTGGATGAACCAGAGCTCCTTTTCCAATTCTTGGAAATTGGTGATCTTGATATCTTGTTATGATAAATGCTTTCTGGTGATTATATTGAAGTATGCATATAATTCAATAGGAATGCTAAATATTATTTATACATTTGTAATGATTGTGTGTAGGTGGAAACAACTGCTGATGAAGTTATTGTCTGCTATTTTGTGTTTCAAAGCACTCTAAATATTTGTCATTATTCTGTCTTGTTTGGTTGAGCGACATCAAATCTTTATCACGTTATATTATTATCAAGAGGAAGCAGGTATTCCCAATCTACTTGTGTTCCTCCGCGTCTTGTCTAATATTATAATAGAGTGTGTGAGATTCCTTCCTCAATCCAATGCATTTTTAAGCAGTCGGACAGTTGAATATTTATACGATTCCTATGTCTTAATTTTGTCTTGGAATATGGAATCTCATACACTAGAATCTTAAATATCGTATCTACTAAGATTCCCGGACGACGAAAACATTCTAATCTCTGCATCTATCGTCAAACAATTCACATCATTGAATGTACTGCAATTTATCAATTATACGTTATCCCCAATCGGTATATCGGCATCTTAACCATATATCTAAGAAATGTTTTGCGCCTGCTGTTCCTAAACTTCCCACTGACGGCAGCGCCAGGTACTGGCGCGCGGTGGGTCATCAATTGGAGCGCTTCATCAGCATGCTAGCATGCTCGCTTATTAATTAAAGCATCATATCAATAGAGGTGATACTGGGATATAATCAATTAAAGACATCATCCGACACCAGTTGTGTATCGAGTTCATCATGCCATTTTCAAACCGCTCCAATTACAAATTCATTCGTCGGCGCGATAATAAACCACGTAATGGGTGTTCCATTGACTTTTCTGACCAAGATTACCAACACCCCCTAGTTGGTTGTGGTAATCTTCGCGATGGGATACGGGTCGGCGATGTGGTAGGGGTCATATTGGAACAAACTTTTCCTACCTCCATAACATTCGAGACTGGATGTTCATTGTTGACCAAAGCGAAGCTAGATACTTTACAAGGTCTCACTAAAGGCAGTGTATATATTCGTGAAGAGCATTTCTTTCAAGTGGTGAAAACATTTCGAAATAAAAGTAAGTATGATGTTGTTCGTGTGTTTATAGACAGTAGACCACACGCTTGTGTTGATGAAATGGATACTGCGGGATATAGTGTGATTCGTAAATCATGTTGCCATTCTTTTAGTACACCACTTGAAGTTGATGTTTTAAAAGATTGTAAGCCTTATGAGTTACTTCGCCATTTATTTGTTGAAGAGCGTCGCTTCTCAGCGTTACGTGGTGCAGTCGAAGAGGGAGACCCACCAATAGACATAAATTGTCTTGACAAGGCAAATGCTGCTCCCATGAATGATGTGAATAATCAATTATTAGCTGCTATTGAATCAGAGTTTGGTAAAATCCGTGACTGGGAAGAAGCTAGTATTGGTCGATTGGAACGATTAACAGAACGCTTGAAAGATATCGATCAGCTAGTAGCACAATTTGACGAAAAGTTGTTTATGAAAGGAAAATTACCATATGAAGATTATCGAAAGGTTCTTGTTGATGTTTTCGAAAGTGAGGATGGAGAGATGGAAAAAGACGATAATCATGATTTAACTTTATTAACAGAGTTCTTCTCATTGTGGTCAGCACATAGAGAAGTTCTTGTTGGCCTTATCGGTCAAGAACGATATGATTTATTTGGCACTTTTGAACAAATTCGAGAGAATATCTTACAACGATATGCAGAAGTGAATCGAGTACTTAATGCAGTTGGACAAACCAAGGCGACTATCACAGTGGATCACAATTGTGATATGCCGGCAAGATTAGTTTCCCCTCCAGCAATAACTCATAATATCAAATCATTAAAATATTCACAAATTTATCGAGTCTTTGACACCGATTGGCGTCATTGTCTTCAACGAACCGCTGTAGTAAGTGATTGGGGTGGGCGTAAATTACCTGACACGATTCGTGATGATTTTCAAGACGGTAATATTGTCAGGGTATATTTTACAGAATGGTCACGACCTGAAGACGAAGAAGAGGAAAGTTGTAGAAAAGATGGAATCACATATAAGCGCTATAGAGATCAACGAGTTATCTATGTTCGATTCTTAAAAAAAGTTACTGATCGCGTATTTCTTGCACAAGTATTGAACATTTATATGTCTGAGTATGATGACTTGGTGTTACAAGTGCATGCTGATGCGGTTACCGAAGTACCAATAGGCTGGGATGGTAATGAAAACCTTGATGAAAAATACAAAGAAATTGTTGATCAGGTCAAAGAAGGCTTTGCAATGACTGGATTGAGTGCAGTGGTTAAAAAGGATTCAACGAATGATGTCAATGGTACCGGTGATGGCAAATCGATTACATCGAAAGATAATGACTGCATTGCATTGACATACACTATCAGTTCTCTTTTTCGATTTGGTTAAATTGATAGGGCATTTCGTATTTCTTTTTTTTTTCGGGATCTGTAGTTGCAATTTGGTTACAACTAACCAGTTTGATTGAAATTTTATTTGAACAATTGTTGCCTAATAATTTGGTATTAAATGTTTATGATCAACAAAATAACATTTTAAAAAGAAAAGAAATACAAAACAATTTACGGCAAACCCTTTCTATACCCAACATTCCACATCATCGGAAGATGCTATCACGATAGCATCTTTAGTGTGGGGCGTTGCACTTCTGCGTCGCTTTTTTTCTTGATGAACGGGATGATTGTCCTCGTCTTGTTCGTCTTCATCAAAAAACTTTTGCAATACTGCAATATCCTCTTCTGTCACTTTATTTCTGTAGTGCACGGCATTTTCTTGATTTTTATTTTCAGGTTCACTCAGGTCTACAGTTTGGTGGGATTGATCTTCTTCATCATCATATTCCTCATCATCTTCTTCACCGTAATCGGTGCCTTCATCATTTTCATCGCCTGAATTTCCTCCATCATATACGTCGTCCCAATACATTTCTGCATTTGGATAAAAAGTTTGCATCAATTGTATCATTTCGTCTTGATCCCTGACACGATTGAAGTGATTCCCATCAGGACCCTCAATATAACATGGTGGAAAGCACGTAATTATCCACGGACCATGTTCCGGTTTCTGTCCTTGTACCATAGATCCTTCTTCAATAAAAGTATGACATGCTGCACAAACGGAATCCATCCTGGCTGCAAATTGACGTATTGGTAGATTCTTTTTCATTGGGCTGTGGATTGGAGGATTGACGACGATTCGACGATGCTTAGTGGTAGATGATGGAGAAGAAGGTGGGATATGAGCCTGAGAGATAACTTCTCGGTCGCGTTTACTGGTGGGTGATTGATACGATTGTGTTTTACCTCGCACAGCAGTAATTGTGGGTGGAAGCTGTAGGTTGTGACGAATGGGTGAAATCTGCACTGGAGTGGGTAAAACTAATCGTTGACTCGCATGCGGTGAAACAGGAGCCATTTGCTTGGTATGGGATGATGGACGAGGTGAGCTGCTTCCGTCACTGCTGTCTGACAAGGTACGAACGGCACTACGGGAGGGAGATTGAACTGGAACAGACGATGAAGAAGTAACAGGGAACCTCACACTACCACCACTGTTTATTGCTTTCGCCTGACAGTTTTGGCATCGAAAATACCACTTTTCGTGAGGCTTCGCATAAAAAACATCATCTCCAGGAGTAAGACGTTTCCTGCAATCGAGGCATGAGTTTGGATAGCGCATACTCATTGGACGCCACACAATCGGCGCGACATCCACACTTCCACTAGAAGAATACTGCGACATAATGGGGATGTCTTAAAAGGTGGATCTATTTATGATTGCACTACCTCGTGAATCAATCGAATATTCCAATCGGCGTATTGGTATCCTCCAACGAATACTTTTCTGCTGCCCGCCGCATTTAATATATTTACTAATAACACAACAATCAATATAATATTAATTATAATTGATAAAAATACTCCTTCTGCGGCGGCTCGCCGCGGTCTACGCCGAAAATCCCGGACAAATTACAAAAATGCAATACAGCTGTATTATTATTATTATTCTTTGCTTTTCAGCGCCGTTGCACCCTTTTAGAGATCTGGGTGCTGTATCCAATATTCAAATATTGTTGCGAAATAGAAGGAGTTATTAATTTGATGAAATGAGATGCATCATGACGGGGCGCGTTGTTGCGGTCATGATAGCATGTGCCATAATCGCATCAATGGGGATGTCACTCTTCAGATTGCTTGTACCGTTCCCTTATGATCCACCGCGCCGTCTAGATGCAGTCAATTTTCACAACCATGGCGTCATCAGCAAAACCAACTATTACATGCGCAAGAATGGACAGCAACAGCAAAATATCGTCCAAGTGGAGAGAAATCACCACCAACAGCAGGTATCACGGCCTCTCACATTTCCGCACCAATCATCCACGGTGGAAAAGACATCTCATACTGACTTGAACACCATAAGTGGTAACGGTGAAATTGGAGCGGTGAAGCCTGCAGTTCTGGTGATCAACAAAGTCAAGGCAACCAATAAAGCCTATTATGTTCCTCCATCTCCAGGTAGCTCAAGTAGTGCGGTATCGGTCATGGCTCAGGGCATGACCCATTCACAGCCCCGAACGGTGTCTCCTCCTCGACCGCCAGGAATCCCCACCGCAACTACAGCAGCTGAGCCACGCCCCATCTCCCCCAGCCATAGCAGCAAGGCTCCGAAACCCAAACAGCAAGCACAAAATCATCAAGCACATAAGCATAAGTCGCATCATGATGATCCCGATACATTTGCTCTCCCATCGTTGCCAAAGGAGATGCCGTGGAGTCAATATCATCCACGAAATAAAATTGTTGCCTTTTACAATCTATATATTGGGGGAAATATGTATGCTGATATTGTCCACGAACAACTTGATCTGATGAACATGACGGGGTTGTTAGATCGGTTGGATGTCGTCTACTATGTAACCATCGGTTCTAATTATGAAACAATGACCGCTGAGTTGCAGAATAGACTACAGACAACAAAACCATTATATGATCTTCTTGAGGTTAAAACTAACTTCCCTACATCATTTCCGACTGGTCCTAATGAAGATATGGTTAATAGCAAACGCAATGTTAATTCAGACTCGACTAGTGATCCCTCACTATCTCCGACTTATGCTCCTACTGCACCACCAACGTCTTCTCCATCATTTACTCCTACTTCATCACTATTGAAGTTAAAAAAAATAAAATTCCGTCATTTGCACAATTCTGTGCCATCTGTTGATGAAACATTAACCCTATCGTATCTCTATCTCTTTTGTTCTCAGAATCGAGAGAGTATTGTCTTGTATTTTCATGACAAAGGCAGTTTTAATTTTCGTACCGAAAATATTTACTTTCGCAACTTTCTTGACTGTTATGTATTGAACACACACTGTTTAGATGCTCTTGAAGATTCTAATAATAATTTAGATATATGTGGGTGGCGGTTTTCTCCTGTACCAAATCCACATTATTCCGGTAATTTTTGGTGGGCAAAGTGTTCCTACGTCAATTCATTGTTCCATCCAGGTTCTATGGCACTGAATACCACCTTTGCAGATATCACTAACTCTTTATCTCATGGTATCGTTAGTTCACGTAGATATCTACCAGAAGCTTGGATTGGGAGTGGTCCGAGGGTTCAACCAGCTGATTGTATGGATCATTCTGTTGATACCAGTTTTCTGTGTTGCTATGACCTCAATGATATCTCAATAAGACAATGTCCAAATCATGCTAAGAACTATTATCCTGGTCGTGAAATGATGGACAGTGTGCCATATGCAAAACTATCCATGACAACACGAAAGAAGCTGCAAGAGTTATCGATTGATCCCAGTACTTCAACAACAATTCCATTAAAAATTGGTGCGCGTTGTAAGACATCGGATGTGATTTCTCATAGTGGCTGGTATCGTGATGCATACGATCGTAATCGTGGATTTCATGAACACCATTTTCGAACTGATATGGTGTCAGAATTGAAACGTAGATCTATTCTATGGTATGGACAATATCCTGAGACTTTAATGAATGTAACTAGAGAGATTGAACGCTTGGATTATTCAACATTACCTTCGCAAGCATTTATACAAGAACCATTCTATAAGGTAAGTTACTTCTACGATCAAGGAAAACTTTATGATGCCAAGACTTCTGTTTACGCTGTCGCTTCGGTTCGCGGTCGAAGAGAGACTATTCCGAGCATCACTATGAGTAACTTCAAGATCAACTTATTAAGAGCTCATCGAGGGCACAATACAACGTCTTGAACGTGATTAATCAGTCTTACCTAATCGCTTTTTAAAATTCCCTCCTTCTCCAGTTTTTGTTGTGTCATATTTTCTATAACTCTCTATTGTTGTTGTTGTTGTTTGTGATGCTTCATACCATATTTAATTTTGCAAGTTTTTGGAAAAGATAAATAGGCTCAATATTATGTGTCGACTCGATTGACCGGATTGATAATAATGAAGGTGCACTCTTTGTAAAAGCGTCGCTATATCTGATATCGTATTATCATACAGGAAACGTTTATTGGTACCTACCACTGTCACTGTTTGACGAAATGGTTCCACTTTACAGTAGTTCCATTAAGAAAAGAAGTTTGAAGAGTCAAGTTGTTAAGTTTTCGTTGCATACTTTAGTTTGGCGATTATATTGTGATGATTATATTTTAAGGCTCTTAAATCAACCATAAAACACAACAGCTATTATTTGGCATCTAATAACTAAGTAAATTGCTCTTCATCATCTCTCCAAGCCAATCTAACATCGCTACCACATGGAACAGCAAACTTGGCAATATAGGAAAGTAAAAAGTCAGGAAGTTTAGTCGATACATTTGTCTTGATGGATTTGACCAGCAAATCAGTGTAAGTATGCATCAGTAACTCCTGTTGACGAGTAATGGTCTGGTCGTCTCGGCGATATCTGTTTCCCTTTCCGACATCCAAATCTGCCGTGCATCAGGACATGCTGTTTTTGCCATATCCATCCATTTTGGTATCGATTCCATCAATTTGGTATAAGATTGAGGATCCATGTATGAATCACAAAGAAGAGGGATCTTTGGAATTAATTCATCACTTGAATAGAGTAGATAACGATTATCTGATGCTTTCTTCTTCATCATGATCTTCATATTCATCCCCATCTTCCCCGTGGTCATCATTTTTCTCTTGATTGCTTTCATCTTCCTGTGGTGTCGCATCACCTTCATCTTCAATATCATCCTCTTCTCTGTCTTTTCCACCATAAATATAT
>JACCEA010818502.1_pt1 | contig 14150 bp, 8 predicted proteins | sample 7449851 | NCBI WGS metagenome assembly JACCEA01 (sample SAMN15323453, study PRJNA562643) | freshwater metagenome | isolation source: river surface water | place: USA:Blue River Watershed | collected 2017-08-18 | reverse complement strand
TCGCATCGATCTTCATCCACATCACCCCGCCGCAGAGGGCGATGAGCGCCGCCACGAGTAACGAAGCCGTCCAGCCCCAGTGGTCGGCCAGCCAAGGCGTAAGGCTCGGAGAAATGACGCCGCCCACATTCGCGCCCATATTCATCACGCCCGACAGGGTGCCCGCATGCGTCTTGGAGAGATCGGTCGTCACGCTCCAGTAGGCGCCGACGGTAAAATACAACCAGCCGGCTCCCAGCGAGAGAGAGGCGATGGCCACGGCCTGTGAGTCGGCCCAGGCGCCGACTGCGATCAGTCCACCGGCCAACCCCATGCCGATCATGCCGACGATCATTCGAGCCTTCGTCAGACCGAGGGTCGAGACCAGGCGATCCGTGGTCCAGCCGCCGAGCGGGCAGAAGACGAGGATCGCCACGAAAGGTGCAGCCGCAAGCCAGCCGCCACGCAACAGATCGATCCCGCGCACATTTACCAGGTAGAGATAAAACCAGGACATATAAATGTAGGCGACGTAACCCAGGCAGGCGTAACTCAACACCAGCCAGCGCAGGGATGACGAAGCGGCGAATTGCCGCCAGGGAACGACCACGCGCGGTTGTATGGACGCCGCGCTATCCGCCGCTTTCTGCTCTCGGGAGCAGAGCACCCATAACAAGGCCACCACCAGACCGATCAACGCGGAGAGGTAGAAGACCGTCTGCCAGTGGTAATTCACCATGACCCAGGAGGCGAGGGGAGGGGTGATCGCAGCGCCGATGCCGATGCCGCCGATGGCAATGCCGATGCCGAGTCCACGTTGCGCAGGCGGAATCCAATCGGCCACGGCCCGATTGAAATTCGGCAGAGCCACCGCTTCTCCGACACCGAGGAGAAAGCGCACGACGATCAGCGCACCGACCGTCCCGACCATGGCGGCCAACGGCAGGGTTGCGGCCACCGCCGTCAAGGCCGTGAACAACGACCACCAGACCAGCGCACCCGCCAGCACCACCCGGGCTCCCCAGCGATCGCCCAGCCAGCCGCCTGGAATCTGGCAGAGCGCGTAACCGAACACAAAGGCGGAAAAGATATAGCCCATGTCCTGGTCGGTGAGGCCATAGGCGGGCATCATCTGTCGCGCGGTGACGGAGATGTTGACCCGGTCCATGTAGGTCACGGCGCTGATCGCGAACAGGAGCCCGAGAATGCCCCATCGCGGTTGCGTCGTCGCTCTGCCTGTTCCCACGCGTACCCCCGGTTTTTACTCACCCGTCAGAAAGCGAGGCATTATAGACCGGCACGCACCAGCCGACGAAAGGTATTTGCGATCCCCAACGAGATACGGTCTCCTACCGTTTCACGTCTCACGTGTGACGCCTCACGTTTCACCTTTCTCGTTTCACGTTTCACGCCCGATAGCGCCTCTCTGCCGTATGGATTTCCCTCTCATGCATCCAGTACACTCAGATTTTGACCTACCTGATGGAGGTGGAGTGAGGGTTCGTCCGCGCGTTGTCGTGTTATCGCTGCTCGGCCTGGTGGTCGTGGGTGCGCTCCTTCTCCTCTATTCGCGCGAGTTGTTCGGCGTCGACGTCATCAAGAATTTCTTCCTCCAGCAACTCGAAACCAGTCTGCGGCGCAAGATCGAGGTCGACCGGATCAAGCTGGTCGTCCTGCCCAGCGTCCGGCTCGAACTCTCCAACGTGGGTGTCTACGGTCACGACGACCCGACCCACGTCGTCTTCCAGGCCAAAGAAATCGACATCGTCCTGCGCCTCTTGCCGCTGCTGAAGAAGCAGGTCGTGGCCAAACGAATCTTTCTCGACGAGCCGACCGTCACGCTGATCCGCAATCGCTCCGGCCATTGGAATGTGCTCGCCGGGCTCCCCTCCGCGGCCAAAGACGAATCGGCCTATCAGATGTTCAGCCGTCTCCTGCAAATCCGTGAGGCCACGATTCAGCAGGGGCACATCACGATCACGGACGAGGCCCGTCCGGACGGCGTCCGCACCACGAAGCTGGAAGCGGTCGAAATGGCATTGAAGGTCTATCCTGGCAAGGCCCAGGGAGACTTGCACATCTCCGCCTCTTTGCCCGCAGAAGCGGCCCCTTCTTCATTTTCCTTAACCGGCACCATCGGCTTGAGCGAGTCCTCCTCGTCGCTGGCGGCGGAAGAACCCTATTCCGTCCATCCCGCGTTTCAGTTCGACGGCGAGATCGAAACCACCAACCTGCGCCTGCGCGAAGCGGCAGACTTCTTCGGCCCGCGCCCCGTGCCCGCTCAACTGCAGGGTGGCGCCAATCTGCAGAGCCGCATCCGCGTGGCGCCCGGCGTGGCCGGGTATGACGTGGTGCTCACGGAGATCGCCGCCAATGTCGATCAACTGGCGATCACCGGCAAGGCGAACATGGCGGGACTCCTGACCTCGCAACCCACGTTCTCCATCACCTTTGCGTCGCCCACCATCGATCTCAAGACGCTGTTCGCCCGCATGCCACCGCAATGGATTCATCCCCAATTGCCCGGCATCGTCGAACAGCGCCAACTGGGCGGGACGGTCGAAATAGTCTCGGCCACGCTGACCGGCGCCACCGCGCCCAGCCCGCAACTGTCGCTCACAGGCGACTTCCGGATTGAGAAGGGCACGGCGCTGATCGGAAACGACCGTGTGCCCACGCAGGATCTGTCCGCCACCATCTCCGTGGAGCCGGGACGTATCCGGGTCGGAAAGGTGACGGGGAGCTACGGCACGCTCCAGATGACCGACGGAAAAGCCGTGGTGTCGTTCCTGGATGAAGGGCCCTGGATGGAGCTGGACATCAGCGGCAACATGACGGCGGCGGATCTGGTGAAGTTTTTGACCAAGACGATTCGCGCGGACCGGCTCACGTCATTGCTCGCGCAATCGCGTGAGATCGAAGGACAGACCCATCCGACCTTCCGCCTCGTCGGTCCGCTGGACAAACCGGAAGGTATCACATTCGCAGGCGGGGAAGTGCTGGCCGAGCAGGTCAGCCTGGTGAATCCCTCCCTGCCGCAACGGCTCACGGCCATGCACGGGCGCATCCTGTTCTCGCAAACCGGCGGAGCCCAATTCGATCAAGTCACCGCCAACGTGGGCGAGACGCAACTGCAGTTCAACGGCATGATCAGCGGCGGGACGCCCAGCGTCTTTCAGGATTTTGTCATCCGCGCCAAGGGCAGCGCCGCCCAGCTCCGCCAGATGGTCTCTGCCGGAACCTTCCCCGACGATCTCCTCTATGGCATGGTCAACGCGAAGGTCCAGTTATCCGGTCCGTCTGGTGCGCCGCATCTGCGCGGAGAGATCGGCCTGAACGACGCCAAACTCGTGCTGCCGATGGTCGGGGAGAAGCCGCTCGGTTCGCCGGCCTCCCTGGAGCTCGATGCCGATGTCACGCGGGGAGTCGGCCTCGTGATTTCTCGCATGGAACTCGTGGTACCGCCGTTGCGGTTGCCGTTAAAAGGACACATCACCCTGGGCGATCAATTTTCGATCGATGCCTCCCTCGCCTCCGGTACGGTGTCGTTGTCGAGCCTTCCCGAATGGATCTACCGCAGCGGGTTCGAGGCGGGCAATCTCGAAATCTCCATGGATGTAAAGGGCACGGATGCCGAATGGAGAAACTGGCGCACGGGCGGATGGCTGGCGCTCACCAACGGCCTGATGTCGGTGAAGGGTGTGGACGGCCAGGTCGAGGATATCTACCTCCGGCTGAAATTCTCCAAGAACATCGCCGACATCAAACAGCTCTCCTTCCGCATCAAAGACAGCGATGTGAGTCTGTCGGGGGCGCTCAAGAATTGGACAACGAAACCGGTCATTGCGGTGAAGATCGAATCGGCCCAGATGGATCTCGACCTGCTCATTCCCAAGGGGCACCGCTCACCGATCCGGGAATTTCTTGAGACCCTGGCCTCGACCAGCCAGGTCAGCGCCACCGCCACGATTGAAAAAGGCCTCTACAAACATCTGCGGTTCGGCGGTTTATCCGGGCGATTGACCATTCAAGACGGCATGCTGGATCTCGACCGTGTCGTGGCTCAATCGGGAACCGGCCATGCCGCCGGACGCATGGTCGTCCGACTGCCCAAGGGACAACCGGCCGAAACCGAGACGTCACTCAGGATGACGGGCATCCCGGTCGAATCCCTGTTGCCGTTGCTCGGAGCCCATGATCAGCCGGTGACCGGCGAGATGAAACTGACCGGTGTCATCCGCGGGCACGGACGGAACCCCCACGGAGTCCTGCCGACCCTCAACGGCAAGGTCGAACTGGTAATGCAGGATGGCCGCATCCTCAAGACCGAGAAACGCGCCATCTGGAAAATTCTCTCCATTCTGAACCTGCCCGCGGTCTTGCAGGGCAAGGTGGATCTGGAGAAAGAAGGGTTGCAGTACAACCGGGCGAGCACCACCCTCACGATTCAAAACGGATTGGTGAAGACGCAAAATATCGTCCTGGACAGTCCGGTGCTGAAGATTTCCGCCGTCGGCAGTTATGACATGCCCACCGATCAGCTCGACATGATTTGGGCGGTGAGTCCCTTCGGATCCTATTCACAATTCCTGAAATCGATTCCGCTCTTCGGGCGGCTGATCGCCGGGGATCGCAAGGGCTTGGCGACGGCGCTATTTCAAGTGAAGGGCTCCATCGACGATCCGGACGTGACTTACATGCCGATGAAATCCTTTACCACGGGATTGACCGGTGTCGCGCAGCTCGCGTTCGACCTGCTGAAGAATACGGTGATGCTCCCGATCGATATTCTGTCGCCGCAGGAGGAGAAGGACCCGATGTTCGATCCCTCGCTGGAAATTCAGACGCCGCCTTCCACCACGCCGCCGGTCGAGACGCCCGCGACTCCAACACCGGCCACGCCTTGACCACCTCAGGACCGCGTGATAGCATCCGAATGACGTGAACGCATCCATCTCATGAGCCACTCGACCGAACACAACAGCCGTCCCGAGCAGAGCGCGACCCTCTTCATCGCCGCCAGCGAAACCGACTCCAATCTCTATTACGCTACCCGCTTCATCGCGCCGGATCCCTTCATCTACCTTGAAGTGAAGGGCGAACGCCTCATGGTCATGAGCGACCTGGAGGTGGACCGGGCGCGTAACCAGGCGACGGTCGATCGCGTGTTGTCCTATTCCGAGTTGGAGCGGCGCGCCAAATCGCAGGGCGTCAAAGATCCAGGCACGATCGATGTGATTCATCTGGTCTTGCAGGATGCCGGGCTGAAAGACATCCTGGTGCCTCCGACGTTTCCCTTTCTCCATGCGAGCCGACTCCAGGAGATGGGCTATCGGCTGCGCACCAAACGCGATCCCTTTTACGAACAGCGGGTGATGAAATCGGACGACGAGGTTCGGCACATCGAAGCCGCCCAGCGAGCGACGGAAACAGCCGTGGCCGCCGCGCACCAACACCTCCGTCGCGCCGAAATTCGCGACAACGTGCTCTGGCTGGACGGGGAGATTCTCACCTCCGAGCGGGTCAAAAAATTGATCAACGTCGCCCTGATGGAATGTGACTGCGTCGCGCAACATACCATCGTGGCAGGCGGGGAACAGGCCTGCGATCCCCATGATGAGGGCAGCGGCCCGCTGCCGGCTCATCGCAGCATTATTTTCGATGTTTTTCCGCGCTCGGCCGAAACCCGTTACTTCGCCGACATGTCCCGCACGGTCGTCCGCGGAACACCCTCGCCGGAATTGACGCGCCTCTATCACGCCGTCAAAGACGCGCAGGAAGAAGCCATCACCAAGATTCGCGACGGCGCCGACGGGGCTGCCATCCATCAGGGCATCTGCGATCGGTTCGAGAAGGCGGGCTACAAGACCGGCCTGGTCAACGGCCGCATGCAGGGGTATTTTCACGGCACCGGCCATGGCGTCGGCTTGGATATTCACGAAGCGCCCCGTATCAGCCGGACCGGTTCGCTGCTGCAGGAAGGACATGTCGTCACGGTCGAACCGGGACTCTACTACCCGGGCCTCGGCGCCGTACGTATCGAAGACATGGTCCTCGTGACGAAGGACGGCTGCCGGAATTTGACGAAGTACCCGAAAGTCTTCGAACTCGGCTGACCCATGATAAGCGGTCCCTCAATATAGGGACGGCTCTCTTTTCCCGTTTCACGTTTTACGTCTCACGCCTCACGATGTTATGCGCCTGACCTTTACCATCCAGCGTTTTAATCCCGAAACCGATCAACAGCCTCACCGGGAAGAGTATCGTCTCGACATCGGTCGCGGCATGACCGTGCTCGAGGCCCTGATCCGCATCAAGAACGAACTCGACGGCCGGTTGGCGCTGCGTTATTCCTGTCGCTCGGCCATTTGCGGCTCCTGCGCCATGCAGATCAACGGCACGGAAAAGCTCGCCTGCCGGACCTCCATTCGCAAAGAACTCGAACGCCACGGCCGAATCTCGATCGAGCCCTTGCCCAACCTCCCGGTCATCAAAGACCTGGTGGTCGATATGTCGCCGTTCTGGGAGAAGATCCGGGCCGTCACGCCCTGGCTGACGCCCGAGACCCATCCCACCAAACGATACGGGTCATCCGGACAACTTCGGCTGCTGCCGGAGTCGTACCAGTTTCATAACGTAGACGCCTGTATCATGTGCGGAGCCTGTGTGGCCGCCTGCACGTCGCATGAAGTCTCACGGGGTTTTCTCGGCCCGGCGGCGCTCGCGAAGTCCGCGCGATTCGTCGCAGACCCGCGCGAACCGGCCGGGGCGAAACAGGCCAGACTCACCGCGCTCCAGGAGTCTAATGGCATCTGGGACTGCACCCGCTGCAACATGTGCGTGCAAGTCTGCCCGAAGGATGTCCAGCCGATGGAGGCGATCATTCGATTGCGTCGCTCGTCCCTCCGGCATGGATTGACCTCAGCCGAAGGCGCTCGTCACATCACCGGCTTCGTCGACCTGGTCCGCCACGAGGGCCGTTTGAATGAAGCGTTGATGCCGCTGAAAGTCCTTGGGTTCAATCTTCGACGCGTGCTCGATGTCATGCCGCTCGGCGTGCGTATGTGGCTCAAAGGAAAGGTACCGTTGCCGTTCGGCCACACCATTCCGGGCATCGAACAGGTCCGGGCCATCTTTGCCGCCGCGCGCCGTCGGGCTCCTCGCGTCTGACGCCCATGCCGGGCTCCTTCCGATTCCTCGACGACATCGCGCTGGCCGATATGGCATTCGATGCCGAGGGAGAGTCCTTGTCGGCCCTCTTCGAGGCCGCGACGCAAGCTCTCATCGAAAGCCTGGCCGATCCTGTCACCATCGCCGAAACGTGGAGGCACAGCCTGGACATGGAAGAAGCGGACATCGAGACGCTCCTGTTCGAATGGCTGGGACGGCTCGTCTATTTGAAAGATGCGCAGGGCGTGGTCTTCCATCGGGCGACATTGTCGCTGAATCAGAATGATGCCCACACAGCCTGGCACCTCCATGCCGAACTGACCGGTGCACCGGTCGATCCCGCGACGCAGGACCTGCGCTCAGACGTCAAAGGCGTCACCAAACATCTGTATGCGGTCACACAAGAAGGGACGAGCTGGAAGGCCAGGGTGGTGCTGGACGTATGAAACACCCCTTCGCGCAGAATCACCTTCATTCAATACAAGGATGCTCAAAAAGGATCGCCAACTAGGCCGCAGGACGCGAAGGCCCCGAGGCGTACTCAGCGTACGTCGAGGGGATTGAGTGCCCGAGCACGACGTTGGAGGCCTTTTTCAGCATCCGGCTGGACGTATGAAACTGAACACCGATATGCAGGTCGTCAAGATCAACGACTACCTCTGGGAAATTCCGCCCTCTGAAAAACCGGGCATGCTGGTCCCGGCTCGCATCTACGCCAGCGCGGCGATTCTCGGTGCGATGGATCGGGGCGTCTTCGATCAGGTCACTAACGTGGCCTGTCTCCCCGGTATCCATCGGTATGCCCTCTGTATGCCCGATGGACATTGGGGGTACGGCTTTCCCATCGGCGGTGTGGCGGCATTCAATCCTGAGGATGGAGTCATCTCTCCCGGCGGAGTCGGCTACGATATCAACTGCGGGATGCGGCTGATCCGTACCGACTTGTCGCTCTCCGAGGTGCAACCGAAACTGGAACTGCTGATGACGGAACTCTTCCGGCGCGTCCCGGCCGGTGTCGGATCGCGCGGCTTCGTGAATCTTTCCCGGCATGACTTTCGCGACGTTATGCGGCAGGGAGCCGGCTGGTGCATCTCCAAAGGATATGGCTGGGAGGAGGACCTCGAACGCATCGAGGAACGCGGTTGTCTGGAGGGCGCAGACCCCACCCACGTGACGGACTACGCCATCGAACGCGGCATCAACCAACTCGGCACCCTGGGATCCGGCAACCACTACCTGGAAATACAGGTGCTCTCCGACAAAGGGATCTACGATCGTGCGACCGCCGCGGCCATGGGATTGACCGGTCGCGATCAGGTTGTCGTGATGGTCCATTGCGGTTCGCGCGGATTCGGCCACCAAGTGGCGAGTGACTACCTCAAGGTGTTCGAGAAAGCCATGCGCCGGTACGGGATCTCCGTCAAAGATCAGCAACTCGCCTGTGCGCCGTTTCGCTCACCGGAAGGACAGGACTATTTCGGCGCGATGAACTGCGCGGCCAACACCGCGTTCGCCAACCGGCAAGTCATCACGCATCAGATTCGCGAGGCCTTCGAAGCGGTGTTCGGAGAAAGCGCCCGGCGCCTGGGCATGCAGCTGATCTACGATGTGGCGCATAACATCGCCAAGGTGGAACGCTACCGGGACGGGGAGTGGCTCGTGCACCGGAAAGGCGCCACGCGGGCATTCGGACCCGGGAGCCCTGAACTCCCGGCCTGTTATCGAGGGATCGGCCAGCCGGTCATCTGCGGCGGCTCCATGGAGACCGGCTCGTATCTTCTCGTCGGCACGGATCGGGCGATGCAGGAGACGTTCGGCTCGACCATGCACGGGTCCGGCCGGACCATGTCGCGCGCGCAGGCGAAACGCACGGTGCGCGGCGAGCAGCTCATGCGCGACATGAAACAGCACGGCATTCTGGTCAAAGCCGTATCCATGTCGGGTCTGGCTGAAGAAGCCGGGTTCGCGTACAAGAACATTTCCGATGTCGTCGAGACGGTGGACCACGCGGGAATCACAAAAAAAGTAGCGGAACTCAAACCAATCGGCAATATAAAGGGCTAGCCTTATACCAGCGCTAGCCGATCATGGACCAACGCCACCATCCTCGTTTTCCAGTTCACTTTCGAAGTTCCTTCAGTTCGGTCAACCGCGTCGGCGGGGAGGGCAACGTCGTCGATCTGTCCCTGCGCGGTTGCGGCATCCTGAGCGCGACAGCCGTACATCCCGGCACCACCCTTGAACTCCGCATCCAGCCCGCGGGTGATGCCGCCGCTCTGACCATTCAGCAAGCCGTGGTTCGCTGGTGCCGCGACGGCCGCATCGGCATCGAATTCGTGTCCTTGCAACCGGACGAATGGACTCGCCTCCAAGGCATTGTCAAAGAACTCACGCGCCAACCCTATGAACGGGCCAACGACCGGCAAGACGGTCCCGGCACGTCACGACCCTGACCGAGGAGGATACAGCATGGCTCATGCGTCCCGATTGCCTCGCACCTGGCTTCCGGCGGTGTTCATCAGCGTGATCGTCTCCGCCTGCTGCGCGGCGGCGCTCTATGTGCTCCTGGCTCAGCACGATCGTTCGCTCGTCTCACAGCGCAATGCGGCGGCCATCATGGCGGCCGAGCAGAGCGCACGCGCCATGGCGCGAACCGTGGCCTGGTTCAGTGAGTCGCTCCCCGGCGAGAGTCTGGGCACCGTTCAACAGACCCTGGAACAACATGCCAGACAGGCCAATCTGCTCGATGCCGCCGTCATCACAACGGACAACATGATCGTGGCCGCCAGTAATCCGGCCATCATCGGCAGCCCGATGCAGGATGGCGCATGGCCGGCTGCACGCAACAGTCAGAGCAGTTCCATCACTCACGGGGTAGACAAGGGGAGGCCGGTCATGATCGTGATCGAGCCCTTCCGCCAGGACAACCGTATCGCAGGATGGATCAGACTGGTTGTCGCAACCCCGCCGGAGGCCGCAGCCCTTCGTTCGGAGGATGATCTGGGGCGGGACGTGGCCCTGGTCATCGGACCGCTGCTCCTCGTGATGGTCATCCTCTTGACCCTGACCATGCGAGGACTCATGAGCCGGGTTCGCGCACTCTTGGCCGGCATCCTCATGGAAGCCGGGGAACAGCGCTTCGTCCCGGCCGGGAATCCCGTCGAGACACCGGAGAGGGGTTGATTCACCGGCACGGACATTCCCGCCGTCGGCTTTGAGTCCACCAGATTTCCACTTAGGGATGGGAGCGGCCTGCGCTGCTCAACAAGTGCTAATTATGTAGCGCTTATTCAGAAGTTTGATACTCTCACACGAGAGCGAAACAGGCAGGCCTGTCAGAGGCACCCGAGGCATTCTCGCCCCGGGAACCCATGCGCCCGCGCTATAACCACCTGTGCCTGAAGACCATACGATGACTCAAACCCGTCCCACGATCCTGATCGCCGACGACGACCCGCTCTCACGGCTCTTTGTTCGGAACGCATTGGAACCGGCCGGCATGACCGTGGCCGAGGCCACCGGAGGGCAGGACGCGCTGGTGAAATTCGAGGCACTGGCGCCTGATCTGGTCGTCCTGGATATTATGATGCCGGACATGGACGGGTATCTGACCTGTTCCCGGCTTCGCACGCTTCCGCGCGGCAAACGCGTCCCGATTTTGATCCTCACGGGATTGGATGACGCACATTCCATCGCGCAGGCCTATCAGCACGGCGCTACGGATTTCATCACCAAACCGGTCAACGCCACGATTCTCTGCCACCATGTCCGGTACATGCTCAGAACCAACAACGTGCTGCACGCGCTCATCCGAAGCGAATCGCGGCTGGAATTGGCCCAGCGGATCGCCCGGATCGGCAACTGGGACTGGAATCCCAAGACGAATCGTTTGAGTATGTCCAATGAATTATGCCGCCTGCTGGGCGTGCGTCCCCAGGATTTCGGCGGCACCTTCGAGGCCTTCCTGAATCTGATTCACCCCGACGACCGACCGGTCGTGACCGGCGCGCTGGAGCGATTGGTCTCGCAGCACACGCCATGCGATATCGACCACCGCGTCGTGTTGCCGAACGGGACCGACTTCATCATTCATCTCCAGGCCGAAGGGGTGCGCGAAGAAGAGACGGACGAGCTGACGGTCATCGGGACCGCCCAGGACATCACCGAACGCAAACAGGCTGAACGGGCCATCCATCAACTCGCGTACTACGACAGCCTGACGGGCCTGGCCAACCGTGTGTTGTTCAAAGATCGCCTCTCCAACGCCCTGTCCTATGCCGAACGCTACCATCAGCATCTGGCCACCCTGTTTATCGACTTGGATCGGTTCAAGGTGATCAACGATACACTGGGGCACACGGTGGGAGACCGCTTGCTGACACATGTGGCAGAACGGTTGAGTGAGTCGGTTCGTCAGAGCGACTCGGTCGGCCGGCATGCCGACCACGAACCGACGCATGCCCTCGCGCGACTCGGCGGCGATGAGTTCACCATTCTGCTCACGGCCTTGCCGACCCCGGAAGACGCAGGCCGGGTGGCCCGTCGGATACTGGAGGCATTGGCGCACCCTCTCAGCATCGACGGGCATGAAATTTTTATTTCCGCGAGCATCGGTATTTCGATCTTTCCCTCGGACGGCGCCACCGTGGAAGCGCTGCTCAAGAACGCCGACACCGCGATGTACCACGCGAAAGAGCAGGGGCGGAACAACTGCCAGTTTTATTCGTCCGGCTTGAACGCCGCCGCGGCCGAACGCCTCGACCTGGAGAACGAACTCCGCCGCGCCTTGGAACGGGAAGAGTTTGTCGTCTTCTATCAGCCGAAGCTGAACATCCATTCACGCAAGATACTGGGCGCGGAAGCGCTCGTCCGTTGGAAACATCCCAAACGCGGTCTGGTGCCGCCGGGAGTCTTCTTGAATGCGGCCATCGACACGGGCCTCATCCGCCCGATGGACGAATGGGTGCTTCGCGAAGCCTGCCGCCAGGTGAAGGCCTGGGAAACGGCCGGCCTGCCGCCCATCACCGTGTCGGCCAACGTGTCCAATTCCCTGTTTCACGGACGGACGCTGCCCGCCACGGTAGCCGATGCGCTTCGAGACTCCGGGCTGAATCCCTCGCAACTGGAACTGGAACTTACCGAGTCCATCGCCATGCGGGACGTCGAGGCGTCGGTCACCATGCTGGAAGGCCTCCGCACCATGGGCGTCCGTCTCTCCATCGACGACTTCGGCACCGGGTATTCGTCGCTCAGTTATCTTCAGCGTTTTCCCCTGAGCCGATTGAAGATCGATCAATCGTTTGTCCGCGATCTGCTCACGAACGAAAACAACGTGAAGATCACCCGGGCGATCATCGCGATGGCGCACAGTCTGAATCTCTCGGTCTTGGCCGAAGGAGTGGAAACAGAAGGCCAGTTGGCACGGTTACGGGAAGAAGGATGCGACGAGGTGCAAGGCTACCTGTTCAGCCGGCCTGTCTGCGCGGAAGATTTTGAGAAGTTACTCAGGGGCGATGCCGATGCCCGTACAGCAGCGTGATATTGATACGCCGGTTGGTGAACCCTTCCTTGAAGGCAATGTCATCGGTTTCGTGGAACAGATCTGAGTTGAACACAACCGCCCGGTTCGCCCGATACGGAATCTTGATTTCCTTCGCCCCCTGCGCGTTCAGCCACTCGTAAATCTTACCTCGGGCCTTGTCGCTATTGTACGTCTTGAAATCCCAATCCCTGGGCGCTTCCTTATCCCACACCACCAATCCACCACTGTCAGGATTCAGGTTCGCCTCATCCGGCGTGATCCAGAAATTGACGTTGACCGCCGCGGCATCGGCGTGAATGTTCAAGCCGCGCCTGGCGCTGTCGTGCTTGAATGCCCAGGCCTGCGTCAGGCGATGCGTCCCGAAAATGCGGGGAAACCGGCGGCGTAACTCCTCGGCAATTTGAAGCAGCAGGGGAGAGGCGAATCCATCACCGAGGAAGGCCCCGATATAGCCGTTCTCGTAGTCCTTCTTCCAGATCGTGGACGCCCAGCAGAACCGTCTCAACCGTTGCAACGCTTCGTCCGCCAACAACCCGTCGATGTACGTCACCTCCGGATTCGTCGCCAGATAGCGGGCCTCCACGGCTGCGCTGTCCAGATCCGCAGCCAGCGCCCCTCCCTCGATCGCCTCGCAAGGAGCGATATGGATCAGCCGGTTATACGAGGCCGCAATGGGCTGCATGTCGGCAGGCGACAGCAGCACGCGATTTGAGGATCCGGTCGCACCGGTCGCCGAGTGTTCCAATTTTTCGCACAGTCGAGTGAGGGCCTCGTGATAGGGGTTCCACTCATCGCCCAACAGCCCGCTCTCTCGAAGATACTCTAGCTGCTCGGCATCATGCTTGAGCCGGGAGCGAAAGACGGTCGTCTCTGCCACAGGGCGGCCGTGCGCATGTTTGGCTTGCGCGGTTTCGGCAAAACAGCGCAGCGCCCGCGGTATATCCTCCCGCCAGATCCAGGCAATACCGAGGTTGTAGAGCGCGGTTCCATAACCGGGAACGATCTGAAGCGCGCGTTCGAAGCAGCGAATGGCATCGTCCAACCGACCCTGTTCCAGGAGCACCAGGCCGAGATTGTTCTGTGCCTCCACATGAGTCGGCTTCAAGGCGATGGCACGCCGATACGACTCCGCGGCTTCATCCAACCGCCCTTGTTCTTTCAGCACGACGCCGAGATTGTTGTGCGCCTCGGCATGATCGGGGTTGAGCGTCAGGACCCGCTCATAGGCGGCTTGCGCGTCTGAAAGACGTCCCAGTTCTTTGTAGGCATTCCCGAGATTGGTGCGGGCTTCGATGTAGCGGGGATTCCAGTGAATGGCCTGCCCATAGGCATCGACCGCGTCCGTCGTGTGTCCTGCGCGTTGCAGCACGACGCCGTGATTGAACCAATAGATCGGATTCCGCGGACCCACGGCACAAGCCTTCGCCAGCCAACCGAGCGCGTCTTTCAGATTGCCGCG
>JACCEA010096041.1_pt1 | contig 14163 bp, 12 predicted proteins | sample 7449851 | NCBI WGS metagenome assembly JACCEA01 (sample SAMN15323453, study PRJNA562643) | freshwater metagenome | isolation source: river surface water | place: USA:Blue River Watershed | collected 2017-08-18 | reverse complement strand
TTGTGATGAGAATGGATGACCTGCTAATGGTGGAAATGGTTTCCAAGCAGTTTTTGATTTTTGAATTAATGATGACATTATTACCCCGTAATATTTTTTTTAAGCCACAAGCTTAAGATTTTTTTTTAAGGTTTAAAAGATCACAAATCAAATAAACCTTTATTATATTTTTATATAAATTTTTAAACTTATATATTTTTTATTGCGTTTTCTATATCTTCTATAGTATTAAGATTTAAAGTTATATCTCTTAATATTTTTCTTTTTATTTTTAAATCATTTAATAAATCTTGATTATATATTTCATTAACGTCAGTAAGAAAATAAAAATCAGTTTCCTTTAATTTTTTATTTCTTAAATCTCTTAATTTATTTAATAATATATCGAAGTCTTTTTTTATTTCGAAATCATTTTCTATATAGAAAACTTTTTCTTCTTCTTTTTTTGCTTTCATTAAATGAAGTAAGTTAATAGTTTTTTCGTAATCTAATATAACAAAATCTTTATTATGTTTGTTTTCTTCAGTTATATCGAAAACTGAATTGTCTTTATTTAAATATATGTAATAGTTTTTCATTTTAATTATCCTTTTTTAGTCCAATATTTATCTTTTGTATTTCCAACTATTGCTGGCATTGTGAAGTTATCAGGAAATGTTCCTTTTATAAAGTCAGCCCTGAAATTATCGTATTGATTAGAACCATTTTCTAAAGTTATAACTTCTGTTAATCTCATTATTGTTGCATTTTTATTTATAAAAATATTATTTAATGATGTATAATATTCTTGATTACCTATAAAAAATATAGAAGAATTATTAACATTTAAACTAAAAACATTAGTATTTGTATTATTCATTGAAAAATTATCATAAAAAACTATTTTTGAAACTCCAGACATTATTATTCTTTTATTTATAAAATCTGTATAGCAAATTTTAGCTCTAAAATAATCTGTTGATGCAACTTGTATATTAGTATTTATTAAACTATCATTTTTAATTTTTTGTCCATTATCATTAATTATAATTATAATACTACCAGAAGTTGATAATCTAGTAAATGACATTATAAAACTATTTTTATAATAAGAAAAACTTGAAATATCACCAGTAGTTATATCAGAAACTAAATTTTCATAAAGTTCTAAAAAATATGGATTTGATTGAGTTGTTTTAACAATTTTTTTATCAGTGTTATTATATATATATATATCTTCATTTTCTAAAAAAATAATATTAATACTTGTTAAAGAAAAAGTAGTTAAAGATAAATTATTAGTTGATAAAAAAGTAACTGAATTTATTAAAACAAAATCTAATAAAGAATCTGTTGCAAAAACACCTGTTATTTCTGATATTCTTGATAAATTTGTTTTATTTAATTTAAAAAATAATGTTTCAGATGAATATAAAACTGATATTATAAAATTATTATTAACAAAACATATATTAACTCTATTATTTAAAGTTTTTTCTGTAAATGTTCCTACAATTTGATTATCTATATTAAAGTTAGTAGAATAATTTAATTTAACATTAGTAGATGATCCTGAATCACAAATTAAAACATATTGATTATCTCCACATATTTTTTTTAATACAGAACTTGCAGATATTCCAGAAGATTTTGTTGATAATAAATTTAAATTATTATTATAAAATTTTAAATTAACAGTTGTTGGACTTTGTAAAACCATATAACTATTTTCAGTTTTTATAAAATCAATTTTTTGAGTTGCTGAATCTGTAGAAAATATATTTTTATCAACAAATCTATCACCAGTTGATTTTTTATAAAGTTCCCATAACTTCGGATATTCTATTTTATTTAAATATTGTATATTTGTTCTATCTATATATTTTAAACTTAAATCATTAGCTGATATAATAGTATCACCTATTTTTAAGCTTTCTGTTGTTTGTAAATCTGATATATTCATTTTATTCCTATTTTATTTTATGTTTTTTATTAAATTGATAAACTTCTAAAGTTTAATTAAATATTTGGTAATTGTACAGTTCCAAAACTTGTATTTTCTGTTGTTGTTGATAATGATACATTATTTATTTTCATTTTATCACTCTGAATATTTTGCTAATATAACTGTATCATCTGTTGAATTACAATAAATATATACAGCATTTTTAGGAACATTATCATAAGTTAACATTTTTTTACTTCCTAAAATTGTTCCTTTTTTAAAATCAGGATTTCCATTATTATCATGTTCTATAACTCTAATTTCATTTTCTGAATTGTTTATTATAGATAAACTAGTATAAACTTCATTTAAATCTTTAACTAAAGCAAATAATGATGAAATAGATACAGTTAATTCTTTTGTTTTATAAAAATAATTACTCATTTCGTTTCTCTTGTTATATTAATTAATTGTTCTTGTGCTGATGCACCATGTTCTAAAATTTTATCATAATCAACTAATTCAATTGTTACTCCTTTATTAGTATCAACATTAACATTAACTTGACTATTATTATTTTCTTGCCATTCTGGATCTATCTTTCCTAATAAAAACTTTGCTGCTTGAAAATTATCTTCAGCTTGCTTATATATATAATCTACTAATTTATCACAAGCTTGCTTTTTAACTTTCTCAATATTAAAGTAAGCATTAACTAAGTGAACTGCATCAGTGTCTTCATAATCTATATTATTTTCTTCACAATAGTTTAATACTGCTTGAGCAGCTTTACTAACTCTTTGAATACTTCTTATATCGAAACCTGCAACATTGCAAGCAATAGTTTTAGTAGTCTTACCAGTGCTATATGCCTTTAAAAATACAGCAAACTTATCAGCGTTCTTTACTGCCCAATTTATAGCAAATTGCTCTTCTTTTGGTAATATATGTGCTACTGTTGTTATTATTTTAGACATTTATTTTTTCTCATATTCTATCTATCATTATAACATAATTATATAAAGATTCAAGCGATCCATTTTTAGATTTTAATTCAACTCTTAATTGATTAAAGTATAATCCTCCATTAAGAGAAGTTTCATCTATAAAGTTATAACTAAATGTTGTTAAGGTTTCATCTTTTAATAAAGTATTCGTTAAATTATCATAAATCTTTAATATAAAATTATTGCTATCAACATTACTTAAATTAGTATCATCATAATATTGAATGCTTATTTTTCTATCTCTACCACTCCAATCTAATTCTAAATCAGTAAAACCGATAGTTATATTTTTTTGATAGCTTAGGGAGTTTATTTTTAAATTACTTGGAGATATAGGGAAAGTTCTTCTACCAGATAAATTAAAGTTAATTGCTGGAGCATCATCTATTTCTAAAGTATCTCTTGCTGTTTTAGTTAAAGCTTTTATAAATATACTTGAATTAGGGAATGTTTCGTTATTATTTAAAGCAAAACCATAACTAAAGAAATATATTTTAGCATCAGTTGTAAATTGTTCTGGAATAGTATCAATTAAACCACGATTAACATTCGTTAAAGTATAAACACCAGAACTAAAAGAAATATTTTTAAAGTTTATAAATTCTCTTTTATCATCTTCTATTATTAAAGCTAAATTATAACCAGCATCTAATCTATCATCAGTTTCATTTACTATAATATCTAAATCAGAATCATTTAATAATTCTATTGAGTTTGATAATTCATTAAAAGATAAATTAACTAAACCTACAGGACAAAAACCAGAAGCTACACCATTTAATATATAAGGATCTGATAAATATTTAGTATATAAATCAAAACTTGTATGAGCTATACTTGGTTTTTTACTAAATGTTAATATTTTATTTTTTGAATCAGTTGTATTAGTAAAATAAAATGGTGCTTCTTCAATTTTTAAATCACATGCTAATGCTGTAAAATCTAAAGAAGTAAATGAGTTTGTAGGTTCATCAGCATATAATGAATAAGCAATACCAAACTTATCTTGAATTAAATTTAAAGTTATTTGTGAATTTTTTAAAGTTCCATAATCTATTTCTAAAATTCTCATTATTATAGATTCTATTCCTAATTTTTCCCATGATAAATAAATAACATCACCCGGTTTTAAATTATAAGCTTTTCTATTAACAGTTATATCACATTTTAATAAAGGAGTAGTTAAAGGTATTGCTTCTCTTACAGCTATTTGTTGTGCTACTGTAGCATTATTAACCATAGGATAATCAATAATAGTTATATCAGATCTATCTTTTTCAAAGAATGATCCTTGGTTTTGGAACTGTGCTAATTTAGGTTTAAAATTATCATTTATATCAGTCCATCTTATTTTAACTTCATTTATTAAACTTGTTAAAGAACCTCTTGAATAATTATCTAATTTTATAATATTATTTTCATTAAAAGTATTTTCAGGTGCTGGTAAAACTTGTCTATTTAATTTTATTTCTAATTTACCAGTATTAAAGTTTATATTTAATTGTCCATCAATAACTTTAAATATATCTTCTAAAATATCTTGAACTGTTTTTGAATCATTAATTAAAAAAGATACTCCAATATTTTCATTAAATATTTGTTCATGTATATCTCTAAAATTAGTTAAGTTTATTTTTGTATCTGATAAACCTAAACCATAATATTTATCAGTTAATAAATCATAAATTATTGAAATAGGATTACAAGAACCATTTATATCTGATTTATTTATATATGCCCAAGATGGATCTATAATTCTTTTAACTTCGAAACTCCAAGGAGATAATGAATTATTATTACCAATGTATCCACCTTTCCAAACTAAATGGCTAAAATTATTATAATATGGAATATTAGATCCAAGTTTTGATACTAAATAAGGATCTGAAGTTTGTATATCTGAACCAGAATAAAAAGTAAAATCACCAACCATACCTCCGGGACCATTTTCATAATCACCAAAGAAAGTTTTATTGTTTATACTTCCAGAAAAAGATCCTATAGCAGTTGTTGAAAAAATTGTTTTATTATCTATTTTTATTTTTTTTAATTGTAATTCTTTATCTTTACCACCAAAAGCTAATCCAAAATGTAAACCAACATAATATTCAAAACCAGCATTTACTTTTTCAGTATTTTCAAATAAACCAAAAAAACCACCTGATTTAACTTTTTGATAAATTGTTTTAGTTTTATAATCTCCATACCATGATATATTAGGTCCTGATATTTCAAAAGTTCCATAACCAAAAGATAAAACTCTTGTTTCATCGGCTGTAGGGAAATCAAAACTATCTAAAGAAGCTGCTTTAGGTTTTTCTTTTTGATCTTTTTTTGAATTAAGTAAGAATAAATTTATTATTAAATATATCCCCATTAAAATTAAATTAAACATTATTTTTCCTTATAAACTTTCAAATGGATTCTGATTAGGTACAAATTCAAAACCTAAGAAATTATTAAAATTATTAAATTTGTTTTTACAATGATTTGAGGTACGATTACAACCCGGAGCTAAATAAATAACATCACCAATATTTAAATCAGCTAATGGTGTTAAAACTTTTATACTACCACCAGATATTGATTGTGAATAAACTTCTATTATTGTTTTATATTCACCTGAGTTAGTTATTATAATACCTGATTTTAAATAATTATTATAAATAGGATCACTTGTTGTAAAATTAATTGTTCTTGATAAATGTATAACTGTTTTACCATCTGTAATATTAGATACTGTTGCTGAAAATTTAAAATCATCTATATTTAATTTACAACCATTTTTATATAAAACATGATTACAAAAAGGTTGATATGTTAATCTCGCTGATTTAGTATTTAATAAAACATTAATTGGTAAAGCTGTTAAAGTTGATTCATCGTCATTTATTTGACACCCTATCACTTCACCCCAAAATAAATTAATAGCATTTTCTGGTTCTGATACATGACATTCTTTTATTATTACTGTTATTGTATCTGATGGTAAAAATTCTCTAAATAATTTACTTATCTCATTATCATTACCTACAGTAATTTCAACTTCAGATCTTGCTGAATCATTACTTCCTTTTATATTACTTCTATTTATAAAAATTGGTAAATAAGTTAAATCACCAGAAGTTATAGAAACATCATGATCTGTATATAAATAATTATTACCTTTATAGTTAAAATTATAAAGATTAGCTTTAGGTTTTATTATTCTTAATTTTTCTAATATATCAAAACTCATTTTTTACTCTACATCTGATGTTTTTACAAAGATTAAATTAGTGTCAGCAACTGAATCATTATAGTAACTTAATACTAATTCATCGCTTCCAAGTCTTCCACGATACACAAACTGACAACTATCAATATTGATAACTTCTAAATTGATTCCAAAATTTTCACTAATAACTATAGCTTCTTTATTTTCATCGATTTCATATATATCTAAAATCTCTATTATTTTTTCATTACCAAGATATTTTATTACAGCATATTTAATAGCGTTATCTTTATAATAAGTTGTCATATTATCATTTTCTATAATTAATATTGTATCACTTATATTAATATTTTCAATGATTTCGAAGTTATTATTATATGAATAACAATAGATATCTTCTAACATTCCTTTACTTTCATTAAATAAATTTTTAATCTTACTTATTTCATTTTGATTTTTTCCAAAATAACTATAATTAAAAGATAATTCAGATATGTTATTATATTTAAAATATTCCCTTCTAGATGTTTCATTATCTAAAATATTCATATTTCTGTAATAATTATAAGTTATATCTTCAGCACGATTAGGTTCAACATCTAATAATCTTAAACTATCTAAAACAGTAAAATTATTATTATTATTAGTTTGTAATACATTTATATCATCTACTTCTTTAATAAATCTTATTGAATAATTAGAAACATTATTAGTTATTCTAGTAGCAGTGTTTTCTAAATCTAATCTAGCATTAACTATAGGTGTTAATATTGGATAAATAAAAGTATTTATAACATTAGATTTTAAAACAATAGTATTATTATCAATTATATAATCTACAGTTAAAATTTCTTTTTTATTATAATCACTAATCATTATATTTTGATTTTGTTGTATCATTGTATCAGTAATATCAACAGTTATAATATTATTATTTATATTTACAACTTCTCTCTTCTGTGTAAATACTGGTAATGCTATATAATTATCAAATCCAGAATATAAAATTTTATCTAAATCTCTTTTTCCTTTTTTATCTAAAGTATAAAAATATTCAAAAGTTGCTCTAGCATTAGTTAAATATCCTATTCTTTGTTCTGAAGAATTTTTACTTTTTAATATTTCTGTATAAAATTTATAATATTCTGTAATGTTATTTAAATAGTTAACATCAAAATCAAACAAAATAGCTCTTATTAATGATATATTAGTTATTAAATTTAAACCTGATACTGTAAAATTAATATTACCATTTACTGTTGTATTACCTTTTTTATTTACATTTATATTAAATATTTCTGATTTTAATGGATTAATAGTTATAGGTAATGTATAAGTATTATCATTTTGATCTTTTAATACTACATTATCTAAATTATTTAAAGTTATATTTGTTATAGTTTTATTATAGTTAAAATATGCGTTCCATATCTCTACGCTTTCAGATACATTATCGCTAACATATCCAAAATTATAATCTTTATTTATTATGTGAACTTGATCATATAAGTCATCTGTATATTTATATTTTAATACAGCGTCAAATTCTACAGATGAAAAAACGCTTTCATTATTTATTGTTAGCGTTCCTGATTTAGAAAGCGATGGTTGAACTAAATTAATAAAATCAGCAGGAAATATTATATCAATAGCAGTATTATCAATATTTATATACTGTAATTTAGTCATATTATTCTCCTATCTTTATAGCTATTCCTAAACCATAACCTTCATTATTATAAGCGTGTGGACTGTATTTTTTATTAAATGGGAATACTATATATTCATTAGTACCAATATTAAAAACAGTTTCAGGTTGATGATTTTTCATATTAACTATAAATACATTTTCAACTTGACCTATAGGATACATATCGGCAGTGCTGGTATCTTTTTTATAGTATTCAATTGGGAATAATAAAGAAGTTCCATTAAAAGTATTATCTGATCTAGTTATTAATCCAGTACCAGCAGCAGTATCTATAGTAAATTTTGGATAATTATTAGTAGTTACTGAACTATAATGATTTTCATATAATCTTGTTAAAGTAGTATCTAAATTTAAACTATTTAAAATAAAACTTGTTTGATTAGTAGCGTTTTGTGAAGCGAAAGGTCTACGATTTCTTAATATACTTTCAGTTGAGTAATAATTATCATAAGTTTCAGAACTTGCTGTAGTTATAAATAAAGAATCAGTTGCTGAATAACAATCTAATTCACCAGCATATAAAATGGAATAATTTATAGAATTAAATTTAGTAATAACTACTATTGCTTTACTTGAAACATATATCCAGTAATTGCTATTATTTGCTACTTGTATTGATCTTATAGTTGCTTGATCTTGTGCATCTGTATTTGCTGAACTTGCTCCAGTATTTCTATACCAGTTATTAGCTAGGTTAAATGCTGTAGATATATTACAAGATAATGATTGAAGTGAATAAGTAGCATAATCTGCATCAGCCCCTGAATCATTAGTTGGTGCTTCACCTGATACACCACAAAAATTATAATATTTACCAGATTTAGATAAATGTAATCTTTTACCTCTAGTATTACCAGATATAATATTATCAGAATAATTTTCAACAGTAAAACCATTTGCTTCTGTTAATATTTTTAATCTTAATAATAAATCTTCGGCATTTAAACATATACCTGAATCTTGTGCTGTGAAAACTGTCATTTTATCCTCTTATTATTTTTTAATAGCAAAAAAATCGCTTTGTGTTGTTCTGAATATATTATTAAATATTAAATAATCTTCTGTATCAATTGTTAAAGTATTTTCTGGTGAAACTCCTAAACCTGAAATTATAAAAATTCCATCTAATTCACCAGCAGCAGATGTATCATTAAATAATATAGTTGGTATTAATGTATAAGTATTATCTTGATTTTTAGCAAGTTTAGACTGAACTATATTAGTTGGATATATCATACCCATACCACTTGTTCCATTAACTGCTGAATTTTGAATTTTTATCCAATTAGCATTTTCATCTTTTAAAACTGATAAACCTTTTGTTTTTCCTGATTTTTGATACATGAATGCTTCATTTTTAACATCTGTATCTGATAATAATTGTGTAATTTCATATCCATTAGCACCACAAAAATAAGGTTTTGGATATTGTGTATTAGAACCATAAGCTAAAAATTTACCAAGATAAAAACTTATATATGAAGTTGAACATTTAGCAACAACGATCAGCCTTCTATTATTTAAAAAGAACCAATAATTTATTGCGTTATCATGTAAAGTTGCTATCGGTGCTATATCATTTGTATTTACAGAGTTATCTGGATAATGGTTTATGCTTCCTGATTGAGCATAGAAGGCATTACCTGAATTATAAGAATTACATACATTAAGTAATAAATTATAATAAGTTGAACTATTAGTATTTACTTTAAAACCTATTACAACATCATTATCTGGATTTCTAAAAAATAATTCTCTTGGTGTTCCTGAATCTTTTAAATTAGTCCATCCATTAGTTGTTAAAAATGTTTTTAATGTATCTAAAAAATTAGTTAAATTAGTTACGCTACCTGTTGAATATGCCATATTTCTTTACCTTATTATAATACTATTTTATCATATATTAAATAATAATCAATCTAATATATTTCTTATTTGATCTTTATTCTTTCTAATTATCTTTATAACTCCTTCGACTCCATTTTGAGTTTCTAAAGTTGACTTTGCTAAAGAATTGCTGTCTATAATTATATTATTTTCAACTATATTATTGGAGGCTTGCATGTTTCCATTATATTGTTGATTTTTTGTTAATACTTGTTCGCCACGCTTTAAGACAGCTAAAGATTCGTCACCTTTAGTGATGCCCGGAACCTGAACTAGTGGTTGTGTTACTCCTACAGTTCCTCCAGTATGGAAGAATGGTAAAGCACTTAAAGCATTAAAGAATAATGAACCAAAACCACCACCAAGACCAGAATCTTTATTAGAACCATAAGATCCAATAGTATTTAAATATAATTGTTCTAAAATCATTTCTGATATTTTCTTTAAAAAGAATGTAGCAAAGTCATTAAAAGCTTCTTTTGCTGATTTAGTTCCAGATACAAAATCTGAAAATATATCTAAAAATGAATTTTTTAATTCTTCGTTTAATTTATTTATTCTTTGAACAGTAAATACATAATTTTTATTAGTTTCTTCTTGTTTTATACCAAGTTGAGTTTGTAATTCAATTCTTTCTTGAGTTTTTTGATTAATTTGTTCTTCTAGTCTTGCTCTTTCTTCAAAATTAAAATAATCAGTATTATCTAATTTATTTTGTAAAGCATCTAATTCTTTTTCAGCAATTGATAAATTATTTTTAAATTGTTCAATATCGAAAATTTTATTAGTTAAATCTATTAATTTTGCTTTTTCTTCTAAATCAGTATATTGTTCATCTATTTCTTTTAATCTTTCTTGTCTTTCTATTTCAGTAGCTTCTACAATATTACCTGATTCTTTTAATAATGAAACTTGTGCTGCTAATATTTCTTTTCTTAATGATTCTTGTCTAACACTATCATCAGTTAATTCTTTAATTTTTTGTTTATAATCTAATTGAACTTTTAATAATGAATTTTGATCTCCATATAAAGTTTCAACTTCTTCTAATTCTGAATAAATTCTTTTTAAATCTTGTATAAATATTTCCTTATCATCTGGATTTAATTTAAATTTTAATTCAGCTATTTCTAATTCTTTATTTAATTTATTAACTAATTTTTGATATGCTCCAGATGGTTGTTTTTCAAAATTATCACCAAGAGATTTAGTAACTACTTCAGCAGTTTTTTTAGTATTATCTTTTATTATTTTTTCATCTGGTTTAGTTAATGTGTCATTAAATACTTTATTATAAGCATCTAAAGAATTTTTTAAATCAGAAACATTAGCAGTTATATTAACAGCACTTTGTTCTACTCTTTTACCAAATTGAGAATCTAAAGCTTTTCTTCTTTCTTCTCTTTCTTTTTTTAAATTTTCAATATTAATATTATGTCTTTCTATTTCTTTTTCAGTTGTTAATTCTATACCATCAGCAACATCAGTTAATTGTTCAGAAGTTTTATTTAAAGACATTGAATATTTAACTAATTCAGTACCAGCACCTTCAAAACCTGCTTCTTTAGCAATTATACCACCAAATAATGCTGATTTAGCTTTTAATTTTTCAAATTCACCAAAAAAATTTACAGTATCTTTAGTTAATGATTTAAATAAATCACTTAAAGCACCATTTTTAATAATTGTAGCATATTTATCAACAACTTCTTTAAATATTTTAAAAGCAAATTCTGTTTCTTCTTTTAATAAAAATAAAAAATAAACTATTGGTTCACTTGCTCCTTGAACACCTGAAGATAAAGTTGTTAAAGATTTTGTTAATAAATCAAAAGCTGAAATTATTTTAATTAATGATTTTGCTAAATCTTCAGCATTTTGACCATTTAATATAGAATCATTACCATTAACTTCTTTTAAAAATTCATTGAATTGTGGTATAAATTCTGATAAAAATTTAGCACTAAATGCTTGTAAATTTTGTAAAAATATAGTTATTTGATCATTAAAATTTTCAAAATTAACAGCATCTTGTTCTGATAATAATAAACCACGATCTTTTAATTCTTTATTGATTTGATCTACTTGTTCTAAATTATTAATTAATAATTCTATATCTTTAATTTTTAATTTATCTAAAACTAATTTCTTTTCTAAATCAGGTAAACCTTTTATTTCACTTGCTATTGTTCTTAATTGTTCTTCTGGTCTTAATTTTGCTAAAGTTACAGCATCAACATTTAAAGCATTTAAAATTTTAACACCTTCACCTTCACCTAACGCTGCTTCTTGTACTGTTTTATTTAATTCAAAAAACTTATCTGCTAAAGTTTCTACTGATATACCAGCAAGATCAGCAGCTTTAGCAAAACCTTGAAACTCTTCAAAACTTACACCAGCCTTTTGTGCTAATTTAGACTGAGCATCAATAGTATCTATAACTCTTTTACTATAAGCAGCAACAGCAGTAGTAGCAACACCAATAGCAATACCTAAATTTTTACCAAAATTACTTGCTATCTTATTACCTTCTTTTAATTCTTTATTTAATTTATTAACATCTTTAGATACTTTTGAAGTTTTCTTTGAAGTTTCATCTAAACTTTTATTAAAGGTACTGTTATTTTTAGATACATCTTTTGCTGATTGACCTAATTTTTTAATTTCGTCTTTATATTTTTTTACATACTCTAAACCTTTTTGTTTAAATTCTATAAAAAAATTAACCTTATTATTAGCCATTTATTAAACCTTTTTATATTTATTTTTTAATAGTTCTATTAATTCAAAATTACCAGTAGCAGAAGTTATTTGAGTTGCTAAAAGTATTTCTATTAATTCTAATTTTTCTGAATTTTCGATATTTTTATGTATTTCATAAATGAAATATAAATCACGAATTGGAATATAATAACTATCATCTACTTTTTTTAATTTTAAATATTCACAGATTGTTATTAATTCTTCTAAAGTTCTGCCGAACCCTCTTTTTTTATAATATTCTATTATTTTTTCTTGCTGCTTTTGTTGTTTAATGATTTCGCTAGCTTTGATAGTTCGGCTACTATCTTTTTTATTTCTGTTTCCAAATCTTCTATTTTTTCTGGTAGTGTTAATTCTAAAATAGCATTTAATGCCTGTAATTGAATTAATATTGGTAAATCTCTAACATTAGATATATCTGATTCTGGATCTTCATCACAAGTAGATATTATTAAATTACAAAGATCTGGTGCTCTTTCAAATAATTTACTAACTATATCATTATTATCTTCTAAATTTATACCATCAAATATATATACTATTAAATCTTCATATATATTTGCTATTTCTATTATATCTTTTAAAGATAATCCTCTTAAATTTAAATAACAACCTTCATTATCTGGTATTTCTATTATTTTTCTTTTCTTTTTAAATTTAGATAAACTCATTTATTTCTCTCTATATTATATAATTATATTTTATCATAAAAAATAGTTTTTTCAATTAATAAAAAAAGCCTACATCACTGTAAGCCTTCTTTATTTTATAGTTTACTATTACTTAACTGTTACTATCTTCATAAACTGAGATAATCCAGCACCTTGTATAGCTTTGGAAGCAAGTAATGAGCCATCTACAGTTATTGATCCGAAATCTTCAGTTGACAATAATGGTAATGTAGCTGGATTTAATTCAACAACATGCATCCATACTTTATTCTGATTTTCATTGTTGTCTGCTATATTTCTACCCTCAAAATATAAGGCAACTTTCAAGCTGTCTTTAGTGAACGCTTCAATACTTTTAACATCTTTAGAATCATATTCAACTTCAACAGAAGCAAGTTCAGCAACATTATTAGCAGCACCTAAAGCAGTCTGTTCAGCAGTTGTATAGAAATATATAGAACCTTCGTTAACTTCGTAGTTTTTTCCTTCTTCTAAAGTATTAGCACCATCAGTTAAAACAACGTTACCTTCAATAACACCAGATAAAGGAATAGTTTTTCCAAGATATGCTGTTATAGTTTCAGTTACACCAGTAGCACCAGCAACTTCAGTTAAATCACCATAGCAATATTTAGCAACATTAGAAGCAGCAAAGTTTCTAAAAGTTAAAGATATTGTTCCATTCTTTTCAGTTGTTACAGTGTGGAATTTAGATCTAGCTGATTTTAAAGAACCATATAAGTCGATCTTAGTTACTTCAAAAGATACATCAACAGCATCTATTAAACCCATTGACTCATAACCAGAAGCGATGTTATCATTAGCGTCTAATATAGCGAAGTATAATGTACCATTGGTTAACCATCCTATACTATCTACATCAGATCTAAAATTTTTATTTATAGCCATAATTTTTCACCTTTTTTTATTTAATTTATTTATTCTTTTTATAGAAATTTATTCTTTGAGTAAAATCAAAAGCA
>JACCEA011597200.1_pt1 | contig 14168 bp, 12 predicted proteins | sample 7449851 | NCBI WGS metagenome assembly JACCEA01 (sample SAMN15323453, study PRJNA562643) | freshwater metagenome | isolation source: river surface water | place: USA:Blue River Watershed | collected 2017-08-18 | reverse complement strand
TTGATGTACAATGGCTTTTTTGCTAACTATGACACCCAACTTAACGAAGCTTTTGGAAGTTTAAAATCACAAGGCATTACCGATTTAATTTTGGACTTACGTTACAATGGTGGAGGTTCAGTACAAACTGCTACTAGATTGGCTAGTATGATTACAGGACAATTCACTGGAAAAGTATTTGCTAAGCAACAATGGAACGAAAAAATTGAGGCTTATTTCAGCACTAACAATCCCGAGGCGCTCAAAAACTTTTTTACCGATAAAATTGAAAGCACGCCAATCAATAGTTTGAACTTAACCAAAGTCTACATTATTACAACAAAAAGTACGGCTTCTGCTAGTGAATTGGTGATTAATGGTTTGAAACCTTTTATTAATGTTGTTCAAATTGGAGATGTTACTACAGGTAAAAACGTAGGATCAATTACCTTGTATGATTCTCCAACTTTCCAAAAAGAGAACGTAAACCCTTCTCACAAATATGCTATGCAACCGTTAGTGCTCAAAATTGTGAATGCTGATGGCTTTGGTGACTACCAAAGTGGTTTAACACCAACTTTCCAACAAGCAGAAACCATCAGTACTTTTGGTGTATTGGGCGATGTTAACGAACCTTTATTAAAATTAGCTATTGGAAAAATTACGGGGACGGCAAAAGGAACCCCTGCTGCAAAAGGCAAAACATTTGAGTTTTTCAAAGATGCGAAATCTATTAGAGGCTTTGGAAACGAAATGTATCTAGAAACGATTCCTGAGGGATTATTAAAATCTTTATAGGAATTATACTAAAATCAGAAAACATAACGTTATACCTACGTATCTGAAAAGCAATGCTTTTTGAAACTTCATTAGTAACTCTTAAAACATTATAGTATGAAATTGTATTCTAAAATTGGTATCGGGATCTTAGCGTGTGCTTCCTTAGCATTTATTTCACCAGCATTGAAACCTTCAAAAACCATCCACGTGGTGATAGATGCTGGACACGGCGGACATGATTTTGGCGCAACAAACGAAGCAGCCATCGAGAAAGAAATCGTTTCCCAAATTGCTAATAAGATAAAAGCGCAGAATACCAATCAAGCTATTGTTTTACATTTTACTAGAAATGAGGATGAATTCGTGGAGTTGCCTTCTCGTGCTGCCCTTATCAATAGCATACAACCTGACTTATTCATTTCGTTGCATATTAATGCTAATGCCAGCAATCAAAAATCTGGTTTGGAATTTTTCATCAACGAACAAAATCCTGCCACGGCAGAACAATCTAAAGAAATTGCGACACAACTTAACACAAGATTGACACAACAAACCGCTTTAAAAGGGAATACTACCATAAAAAACGCCCCTTTTATGGTGTTAAAGAAAGCAACAGTTCCTGGCGTTTTGATTGAATTAGGGTATTTGACGAACGAAAACGACAAAAACACCTTGACCAACGAAACAGAACAAACAAAAATTGCCAACACCATTTTAGATGTGGTTTCAACTCTAAAATAAAAACAACAACTACCCAAACAAAAAAAGGCGTTTTCATTTCGAAAACGCCTTTTTAGTTTTTAAGCTAGAGCTTTTAATTATTAAAATAGAATCCGTTTGGTCCAACTCCTACTGTTATTTCTTTTTGCAATGTTCCAGTTAAAGAATACACATAGGCCTTACTATTCGAAGCGAAATCCCCTCCATCAGCGATGTAAATTTTATCATTCTCTACCGCAAAACCATACATCACTCCATATTGAGAAGTCGATGAGTAGTTAAAAATAGGATTGTCTGAAGGTTGTGTTGCTGCGATATCCATACTATACACTCCTGTATCTTTTGTAAAGTAAATTTTAGAACCATAAATATCCAAATTTCCTGCATCTGTCAAAGCTGATGGAAATACCACTTCAGTTATCGATTTATCGGATAATTTCACTTTCACAATTTTGCTTGCACTTCCTTTAGGAGATGCTAGCACATATAATATACCGTTTTTCACTTCCATTGTATTGGCACTTGATCCAACAGGTATTGGTGTTTCTAAAGCCTTAGTTACTGTATTTACTACCAAAACTTTGTCGCTATTATAAGGTTCTGTGATGTACAACTTATCACCTTCTAACACAATACGATTGGCGGTAGCATTCAAGTTAATTTTAGATTCCACTTTATTCGTAGCCAAATCGATAACTGCTACAAAATCATCAGTGTTTCCTGATGTTCCTCCATAGGTATTAGCATTGGTTACATAAGCTTTACCATTTTTCACTACTCCATATCTTGGTGTGATTAAACCTGTTTCGATTTTAGCTAATAACTTAAACGTATAGCGATTCACTACATTAATCACATTAGAACCTCCAGCAATTACATAGGCTTTATCCCCATCAAAAAAAATCGATTGTACATAGGTACCGAAAAAATCACCTACGTTTTCTGCTCCATACACATCTTGTTTAAAAGTAGTCAAATCATCTCCCAGAAACGATACGGAACTATTTCCAGAACCATTACCTTCATTTAGAATAAAAACACCATTATCATAATTCCCTTTAGAAACATTTTCGTTGTCCTCGTTAGTACAAGACGCCAAAAAGGCAAAAGTAAAGGCTACTAATAAAACTCTAGTTAACTTCATTATATTAAAATTTAAAGATTAGATACAAATTAAAATTGCGTCCGGGCATGATTCTATTTTCCAGACTTTCATATTTTTCATTCCAAAGATTAAGTACTTGAGCGCCTATTTTTATTGGATTACGCTTAAAAAACTCATAATCCACGCCCACATTAGAAACCCAATACGAAGGAATAATAGCGTTAGGATCGTTATCGGATTGCGTATAGACAAAACCGTTAAATAGGAATTGATAATAAGCGTTCCATTTTTTATAACTGTAGGCCAATGCTGCGGTAGCTTTGTGATAAGGCACAAAAAACAATTGCTTTTGGGTTTCCTCATTCTTAGAAATGGTGTACGCATACGTCCCATTGATTTGCCAAATGCTTTTTCCAAATTGTTGTTTCCAAGCCAATAAGGTTTCTATCCCATAAGCGGCTACGCGATCCGTATTTTGAGGAGACCAAATCCCATTATTTCCGGGAACCCAACGCAACAAATCTTTAATTTTATTGTAATAGGCCGTTTGTGTCAAGCTGATATTTTTATAAGTAAAGACATTAGCTAGTTCGCCTTGGTAAGCACTTTCGGGTTTTAAATTGGGATTGCCGCCTTCTTCCCAATACAAATCATTGTAGGTAGGAATGCGGAAGTTATGAGAAACATTGACTTTCAATTGGTACCAAGGTGCGATGCGCAAAGCACTTCCTGCCGAAAAAAGAACAGGCGATTTGTAATTGTTGGTAAACTCCTTACGAATCCCCAATTCATTTTGCCATTTCGAATCAATCTCATATTTAAACAACACAGAAGCAACACCAATCTGTCTTTCGTGGTATCCAAATCCAGAGCCTTCGCCTCGGGTTGTATTGTATTCTAAAATTGTGTTTACCAAAAATGAGGGCGTCGCCTGAAAACTGACATCCGCTTTGGTAATCCAAGTCTTGGTATCCCCAAAACTGTATTGTTGTAGCGACTTATTCGGATAGTACTGATAGCCCTCGGTTAAAAAAGCCATCTTACCTTTCATCGTCCATTGGTCAAAAACACCATTGTATTCCAACAAATTTCTGCTAAAATCATTCTTGTATTTCGTTCTAGACTCAGAGGGCGAAAGCAAAGAAATATTCCTATCGGTATTAGAAGACTGACTGTAAGCCTTTAGTATTTGTTTATCAGAGATTTTAAAACCAATTGCAGCATTGAACCCAATCACTTCATATTCACCGTTTTCATTAAAACGCTGATTGCCTTTCCAATCAACAAGACCAGGATAATCGTAATCGTTATCAGAATAATTTCTAGAAAAACCAATTTGAGCCGACCATTTTGTATTTGAAAACTGGCTGCTATAATGAATCCCCTGCGTATTGAAACTTCCATAATCCAGTCGCAATTGATTTGAAAAGGAACGCTCAAATCGCAAGTCATTGTTCAAATGCACTGTGCCACCAATAGCCCCACTGCCATAAATCACACTTCCTCCACCTCCTTTAACAGCAATCGAATTATAATCCGTTCCTGAGATTGTATTAAAATCGGTACTCCCATTCATCTGAGAATTGATGTTGATGCCGTTCCAAATCACCGCAGTTTGGGACGCAGTGGTTCCCCTAAAAGCCACCGTAGAAAGCATCCCACGACCGTATTCTTTAAAATACAAAACCGAATTGTAATTGAGTAAATTGGTCAACAACGCACTATTTTTAGACAAAATAGAATCGTTCAAACTAAGAATTGTTTGAGAAGTAGAGAATTTGCGCAACTTCGCATCAGCTATGACGACCTCTTTTAAGCGAGTAATCGAATCATTCTGAGCAAAAATCAGTTGACTTGCCAGCAAGCAAAAACAAAAAAAAGATTTAAAATGTGCCATAATTTCCTGAACCTTTTTTCCCGAAAGTTCGTTATTGGTTAAGAAAAAAGGCAGGTCTCCTGGCTTGCGTCTTGTTGTTGACCTTCCCATTCCAAGGTAGAAGTTAGAAGTTAGCGATTAGAAGTTATACTTCTATTTCTAATTTCTAATTTCCCACTTTAAAAACAGTGGTTTTGTAGATAACAACAAGCTTATTAGCTTACAGTTGCGGGTACAGCTTAGGTTTTAAACCTAATTCCCTTTTAATGCGTCTTCTAAAAAAAGTAAAACGCAACCTTAATTCGGATGCAAATATAGCCTTAAAAAAATGGAATACTAAAACTAAAATTCAAAAAACAAGTAAAAAAAATCATAAAACACTATAATACAACAACATAAATCACATTATTGATAACTTGGGCGTACCCCTCCTGATACTTCGACAGGCTCAGTAGTCGGGTCGGGCTGTACGTTCCCGCTTCCCGATAGAAAAAATCGGGAGAGCTCCACCGTCATCCCAATGTCATATAATTAAGAAACAACTCTGTTATTTTCACGCAGATTTCGCAGATTTTCGCAGAAAAATCATTTAAAATCTGTTGTATCTACGTGTTATTTTTTCTTTTTCCTCTTAACTTAATGACATTGCCCTCACGCAAACCGTGCTTAACGAGTATACTCCACTTTCACCACCACTCCGTAATCCAAGGGTGTAGCAAAAGCTTCCTGCAAAGGAATGTTATTTATTCTACACAAAACACTTCGAATCACTCCAGAATGAGTCACTAAAATCAGCGGTTTTTCATTTGGTTTTTCTAATTTCTCCTCCAAAAATTCCCAAACTCGTTTTTCCAAATCCATAAACGATTCTCCATTGGGCACCGCAACATTAACAAAATCATTCATCCACGGGTCCAAAACAGTTCTCGGAATGGCATTCCAAGCCTGCAATTCCCAATCCCCAAAATGCATCTCTTTCAATCGAGGTTCTTCGGCTACTATTGGAATTCCTTTAGCTTCTTGAATATGCTGCGCCAAAATCGAACAGCGTTGCAACGGACTTGTATACAAAACCCCTTGCTCTGGCAATTGCTCCAAAATCGATTCAAAAATAGTATCATATGGAGCTCGAATGCCAACATCGCTTTGCCCATAACAAATGCCTTTTTCACAAACCGTTTCGGTGTGGCGCACTAAATAAATTTCCATATCGCTAGTAAGGTTAGGTAAAAAATAACTTCGCACACCTGTTGTGTCGCTCCCAAACAATCACCCGTGTAGCCGTCAATCCATTTCTGGAAATAACGCGCCAAAAAATAACGCGCCAAAAAAACAGGTAATACCACCAACCCAATTATCGCGTGATTCATCATCAAAACCAGCAAAGGTAATAGCCCAAAAAACAAAGCGCCCACAACTTCTTTCCAAGAATACTGTTGCGCAATGGGTTTGCTTTTACTCGTAGCATCCTCGCGAGAATATTCGTGAGTAAACACAATCGAAATCGCCGCCAATCGACTCAAAGAATGCCCTGTTATGAAAACCAAGAAAAGAGTGAAGAGTGAATGGTAATTTGTGAGTAGTGAATCGCCTTTGGCCAAAGTGACCAAACTCATATACTTCAGCAAAAAAAGCAATACCAAACCAATCGCACCATAAGCGCCAATAGCGCTGTCTTTCATAATGGTCAAAATCTTAGTTTTAGTCCAACCGCCACCAAATCCGTCGCAGACATCGGCAAAACCATCTTCGTGAAAAGCACCTGTAACCAACACACTCGCAATCATCGAAAAAACTATCCCAATCTCAGCATTCCATAACCAAGATGCCGCAGCATACACTCCAAAAGCAATTGCCCCCACAATCCAACCAATTAAAGGAAAATAACGAGACGCTTTGTTTAAATAATCAGGATTGTGGTCAATGTTCTTCGGACACGGAACTCGAGTATAGAACATCAAAGCGGTAAAAAAGATGTGAACTTGTTTTTTCATTTATTATCAACCATTTTAAATCCATATTTTAAAATAAATTCGTCATACTCTTCTTGAAATGACTTCTTTTTATGATGTTCCTCTTGATTTTTAATATACTCTCTAACTTTATCAAGAATCGATTCAGACACAGAAACTGCAAAATATTCCTCCTGCCATTGAAATTTTTCTTTAGTCAATTCATTTTTGTTAATCCAAAAAGAGGATTCTCCTTTGATAAGCTGAATTACTTTTTGAATATTCTGGTCCACACCTAAGGAAATCAAACAATGACAGTGATCAGAATACCCATTTATAAAATCAATATAAATTCCTTTTTGAATGGCGTTCTCTCTTATATGATTCCAAACTTTTTGGCGTAATTCAATAGAATCTAAATACGGAATTCTGTTTTTAGTACTCCAAACACAATGAAGATAGACTTTTACAAATGGCATTCTTATATTTTTAGTTTAAAATTCGGCTCAAACCAATTTAGAGATTTTATTTTAAAGAATAGGCTAAAGCCTATTCCTATTCAAATTTTGCAATAAAATAGACACTATTTTTATTATTTCATTTTTTTGAATTGCTTCCAAATTTATCTAAAACAATGTTTTTATTATTCTTCAATTTGAATTGCATCCAGATTTATCTGGAGGAATAAAATTAGCATTTGTATCAAATTGGCTTTTGCCTAAATTACAATAGTTTTGGCTAAAGCCTAATTCAAAACTCATTCTAAAGGATGGGTTAAAACCCATCCCTATTCAAATTTGCAATAAAAACAGAGAATTTTATATTTCATTTTTTAAATTGCCTCCAGATTTATCTAGAGGAAAAATATCAATCCTTTTTATTATTCACCCCAGCCGATTCAAAACTGGCCATCTCGTTCAAAAAAGCCACTGCTGATTGCACCAAAGGGAAAGCCAAAGCACAACCCGTTCCTTCGCCCAAGCGCAATTGAAGGTGCAACAATGCTTTTGCTCCTAGATACTCCAAGAGTTGTTGGTGTCCTTTTTCAGCCGATGCGTGGCAAAAAACAGCATTGCTCAGAATAGCGGGGTTTTTCTTAAAAGCAATCAAAAAGGCTACTGTTGCAATGAATCCGTCGACTAAAATCAGCATCTTATTTTTATGTGCTTCCAGCATTCCACCAGCTATTTGTAAAATTTCGAAACCTCCAAAATAGGCCAAAACCGAGTCTAAATCGGTAGCGCCTTTGTAATTGGCAATGGCAGTTGCTAAAATTTGATGTTTGCTTTTTAACTTTTCGTCAATTACGCCAGTTCCTTTACCGATGCAATCTGCTAAGGGAATTTGAGTCAAAAAATGCATCAATACCGAAGCTGTTGCCGTATTCCCAATTCCCATTTCTCCAAAACCGATGCAATTACTCCCCGATTGCGCAATTTGTGACACAACAGCAGCGCCTTTCGAAAAACAAGTCACTACTTCTAAAGGACTCATAGCAGCGGTATGTAAAAACGACTGTGTGCCTTTGCCTATTTTATTGTGAATCAACTTGGTGTTCGTTGGGAAATCATAATTCACCCCCGCATCTACAATTGACAATTCGATTTGGTTTTGGCTACAAAACACATTGATTGCTGCTCCCCCTTCCAGAAAATTAGTCACCATTTGTCGGGTTACTTCTTGTGGATAGGCACTTACGCCGTGATTGGCAATACCGTGGTCGGCAGCAAAAACCACCAAATGAGGTTGTTTAATTTGAGGGGAAGAGGTTTGAAACACCATTCCTATTTGGTGAGCGAGTGCTTCTAAATCACCCAAAGCTCCTGTGGGCTTGGTTTTGTTATCGATTTTGTGTTGCAATTGGTTCGATAAAATCGCGTTGGACTCCGTTATTTTTTCTTCAAAGGAAGAAATTACAGTTTCTTTTGACTGAACCGAATCAATCGTAGTGATAGATGGAAATGGCTCTTTTTTCTTCCATCCCAATTGTTGCACCATCGGCTGTTGTTCATAATTAGAGGCGGGTTTACCTACGCAAAAATAGCCCAAAGGCTCTATGTTTTCGGGTAATCCTAAAATGGATTTGAATTCGTGGTAGTTTAGAATCGACACCCATCCCATAGAATAGCCTTGTTCGGTTAAGGATAACCAAATGTTTTGTGCCGCACAAACTGCGCTAAACTTAATCGCTTCGTTACTCCCCACCGTTCCGATGGTAAAGCTATTGAGCACCGAACGGTCGTAAGCAATTACTAGTCCCACTGGAGCTTCTTCGATTGCTTCGAGTTTTAGGGCTTGGTATTGTAGTTTTTGTTGCTCGTTATCGGTGGCATTGGCTGCTTTTTTATCGTAGTCTTCAAACAAAAGCTTGATGGCTTTTTTGACTTCGGAGGAACGTATAACGTAATATCGTGTGGCATCGGTAAGTCCGACAGAAGGTGCGTAATGCCCAGCTTGTAATGCTTTCTGCAAGGCGTCTTCTGGCACTTCGTCGGTGGTGAAGTGGCGGGTATCGCGACGGGATTGTATGATTTCTTGTAGTGTCATTGTCTTTTTTTTTGCGTTAGGGATGGTAGTGGCATCCTTTACTGCCGGGGTTCGGCAGTAAAGATATAACGAACAGCCCGGCCCTTGTGGAAACGCCCAAAATATTGTTATCGAAACCTTTTAGGCATTTTTTTTACCACACTTCGATACCTCAGTGCAGGCTAGAAACATAGAATTTATAGTTTTTCAAAAGAAACCAATAGACGCTTTACTATTCACATAGAAATCCTATGTGTAAATACTAGTATTTCTATTCATTCTTTGTCTAATTAGCTTTGACTATGCTTCTATGTGGTTATTTTTTTGTTTTATCTTATTGAATTCAAACAACTGATTATTTTAAACTTCGCCTTTGATTACCATTGGGATTCCAGCTACCATAAAAACTACGGTATCGGCTTTTTGGGCGATGTATTGATTGGTCCAACCTTGCAACTCGGTGAATTTTCGACCGATGTGTGTATCTGCGTGCAAACCCATCCCGATTTCGTTCGAAACGATGATGATGGTGGTGTTGGGTTGCTGTGAGAGGGTATCGATTTCTTTCTTGGCTTGTTCCAAACACAAATCGATGTCGTTGTTGTTGTCTACAAAAAAATTGGTCAACCACAAGGTCACACAATCGATGACTGCCACACGGTTTTCGAAATTTATCTCGCTCAGGAATTTTTCTTTTTCTATGTTTTCCCAACGTTCGTCACGGTCTTTTTGATGTCTGTCGATGCGGTTTTTAAAATCGGCATCCCACTGGCGCGCTGTGGCAACATACATTGGTTGGTCCGACTTTTCTTTGGCTATTTTTTCAGCAAAACCGCTCTTTCCAGAACGTTCTCCTCCAGTAATCAAGTACATCATTTGGGATAATTTATGGCTTCATTAAAGAGCAAAGATAGTCTTTGTTGAATTTTTTAGTGTTAAAAATAAACAAGAAATTTTAGTTTTTGCGTTACATTTGCTCCTATCAAAATTTATTTATGAAAACTAAAATTGTTCTTATTGCCTTAATAAGCTTGTTGCTCTCGTTGAGTGCTTGCGAGAAAAAAGGAAACACTACCCCTCTTTCGGAAACGGCTTCCATCAATAGTATTCGTTATGCTTCTGGACTTTCGATACAGAAAAATCAAGGATTTTCGGTGGTAACGGTTCGCAATGCTTGGCCTGATGCAAAACAAAACTTTACCTATATTTTGAAAGAAAAAAATGGCATCGTTCCAGATAGTTTGCAAAAATACCCTACCATAGCTGTTCCTTTACAAAGCATAGTTGTGACTTCAACTACCAATATTCCGTTTTTGGAGATGTTGGGTGTGGAAAAAAAATTTGTAGGTTTTCCGCACACCGATTATATCTCGTCTCCTAAAACACGACAACTAATCGATGCAGGAAAGGTGAAAAATATTGGTCAAAATGAAAAGTTAGACACCGAACAATTGATTGATTTGAGTCCGAATTTGATTGTGGCTTTTGGCATTGATAATTCTAATCCCACGATTGATAACTTACAAAAAAGCGGTTTAAAAGTGCTCATTCAAGCCGATTGGATGGAACAAACACCGCTAGGCAAAGCCGAATGGATTAAATTGTATGGCGCTTTGTTTGGCAAAGAAAAAGAAGCCGAAATTTTATTCAATGACATCGTAAAAAGTTATAAGGAAACACTAGCCTTGGTCGCTCAAAAAAAGACAAATCCTACGGTTTTGTATGGCTCGATGTATCAAGAACAATGGTTTGTAGCCAAAGGTGACAGCTGGGTGGCACAGTTTTTAAAAGATGCCAAATCTAATTATTTGTGGAGTACTACCAAAGGAACAGGAAGCTTGTCATTGCCCTTTGAAAAGATTTTGGAAAAAGCCCAAAAAGCTGAGTATTGGATTGCCACGGGCTCCTTTAAAAACTTAGCGGAATTGCAAAATAGCAATCCACATTACCAACAATTTGACGCTGTGAAAAACAAAAACGTCTATACTTTTGAAAACAAACACGGAGCCACCGGTGGTACTGTTTATTATGAATTGGCAGCAAGTAGACCCGATTTGGTCTTGAAAGATTACATCAAAATTTTCCATCCCGAAATACTTCCGAATTATACGTTTACCTTTGCCGAAAAACTACAATAAATTGAGGTCTTCCTTTAAACATAGTATTCTTTTTATAACCTTATGCATAGGATTGTTTGGGCTGTTTGTAGGTAACATTTGTTATGGCTCTATAGCAATTCCTGCTAAAGAAGTTTTGAAAAGTTTATTAGGACAAACCGCTTCCAAAGACACTTGGGAATACATTATCTTGAATTATCGTTTGCCCAAAGCGATTACGGCTGTATTGGTTGGTATGGGATTATCGATGAGCGGACTGTTGATGCAAACGTTGTTTAGAAACCCAATGGCTGGACCCTATGTTTTAGGGTTGAGTTCTGGAGCGAGTTTGGGTGTTGCTTTTGTGATTTTGGGTGCTAGTTTTATGCCTTCTTTTTTAATTCCCTTGTTGCTTTCCAACTATGGTATTGTTTTGGCTTCGACTATTGGAAGTAGCAGTGTTTTATTACTGGTTCTCCTCGTTTCCCAACGGTTACGAGATACTATGGCGATACTCATTATTGGCCTGATGTTTGGGAGCTTAACCTCGGCCATTGTAGGGACACTCACCTATTTTAGTTCGGCGGAACAATTGCAGAAATTCACCTTTTGGTCTTTGGGAAATTTAGGAAATTTATCTTGGGAATCGGTTTGGATTTTGAGTCTATGTGTAGGGATTGGGCTGGTTCTAAGTGCCTTTAGCATCAAACCGCTTAATGCTTTGCTTTTGGGTGAAAACTACGCCAAGAGTATGGGGCTCAACTACAGCAAAGCGCGATTGATTATTATTTTTGCTACTAGTATACTTGCGGGAAGTATAACCGCTTTTGCTGGTCCGATTGCTTTTGTTGGATTAGCCGTTCCTCATATTGCGAAATTGACCTTTCAAACCAGTAATCACCGCGTGCTTTTTTGGAGTACACTCCTTTTTGGAGCCGGCATTATGTTGGTTTGCGATATATTTACTCAAGTACCCGGCACCGAAGTGAGTCTACCCATTAATGCGGTGACATCTATCTTAGGGGCTCCTGTGGTGATTTGGTTATTGGTTAGAAAACAAAAAATGATGGGCTAATGGAAATGAGTTCTATTTAACCAAATAAAAAACATAGTTTTTGCAATTAAGAAACCAGTTGGGTGAAATTGAAATAGCATATGAATTTTAACCACATAGGAGCGTCATAGATTAATAGCAAACAGGTAAAGAATAAATAGAAATAGTACTATTTCACACATAGAATGGCAATTTGAAGATAAAATGTATACGAAAGACTTTAAATACTGTAAAATTATATGCTTATATATGGTTTAAAATAATTGCAACCAACTAGTTAAAATAAAAAACTATTTTCAATACTACTTGTTTATGACTACACAGAAACAACTCAATGAACTTACATTCGAAATAATTGGAGCAGCGATTGAAGTACATAAAACAATGGGTAAGGGATTGTTAGAAAACATTTATTATCATCATTGTTTATTAGAAGAATTAAAAACAAGAAACATCAATTTTATTTCAGAAAAAAATATTCCTATATTTTATAAAGAAAAAAAACTTGCAATTGATTTTAAGTGTGATTTACTTGTTGAAAATAATATTGTTATTGAATTAAAATCCGTTTCCGAAATAACCCCCATTCATAAAGCTCAACTACTTACCTATATGAAGCTATTAAATGTTCCAAAAGGAATTTTGATAAACTTTAATTGTTTTAATATCTTTAAAGAAGGACAAATGACATTTGTTAATGAAATTTTTCACCAACTACCAAAACACTAAATTATATTTGAAGCCATTGGTTGAAAATTAAAAATATAGAAGATAGTTGTATTTATCGAACATCTATGTGAAGAGTAAAACGTCTATTTGTTTCTTTTAAAAAACTATAAATTCTATGCTTCTATGTGGTAAAAAATCTCAGAATGTGTTACATCAAATTCGTTGTACGGATTTAAAATTTAAAAAATGGAAGAAACTATCATCCTTCAAACCCAATCGATAAGTATTGGTTATCACAACAAAAAAGTAAGCTCTCTTGTTGCTAAAGCCGTTTCTATTGCGCTAAAAAAAGGAAAACTAACGGCTTTGATTGGTGCCAACGGCATTGGAAAATCGACACTTTTAAAAACCATTACTGGAATTCAAACGCCTATTATGGGTGATGTTTTGTTGCACGGTAAAAATATAGCAACCTATAATGTTTCCGATTTGTCACAAGAAATGAGTTTGGTTTTGACCGAAAAATTACCTCCCAGTAATTTGACGGTATATGAATTGGTTGCTCTAGGACGTCAACCTTACACCAATTGGATTGGCACCTTGACCGAGGAAGATAAAATTCAAGTTGAAAGAGCGTTATCGCTTACTCAAATCAGTCATTTGGCCGATAAAAAACATTATCAAATTAGCGATGGGCAATTGCAAAAAGTACTCATTGCACGCGCCTTAGCTCAGGATACGCCTTTGATTATTTTGGATGAGCCCACGACGCATTTGGATTTGTTACACAAAGTTTCACTATTGAAGTTACTTAAAAAGCTCACCCACAAAACAGGAAAATGTATACTTTTCTCTACCCACGATATCGATATGGCGATTCAATTGAGCGACGAAATGATTATTATGACACCAGAAACGGTAGTGCAAGATGAACCTTGTAATTTGATTGCGAAAGGAAGTTTCAATACGCTTTTTAAAGATGAGCATATTGTTTTTGATGCTGATAAAGGGAAGTTTGTTATTAGTGGTTAACACAAAACTTGAAATAAAACATATAAGCCATCGAAGATTTTATGAATTGGAATGTGTGTCTTGAACCATATAAGACAAATAAGGGCATAGAAGGTTAGTTTTGAAATCTGTAGCTGAAAAAATTCAAACACAAAGATTCACAAAGAAGACACAAAGCACGCTAACAATTAAACAATTGCGATAAATCCGTTTTATCCGTGTAATCCGTGGCCAAAAAGTTTAACCGCTAAGTTCGCAAAGATTTACGCAAGGGACGCAAAAAATTAAAACATATAAGTCATCGAAGATTTTATGAATTGGAATGTGTGTCTTGAACCATATAAGACAAATAAGGGCATAGAAGGTTAGTTTTGAAATCTGTAGCTGAAAAAATTCAAAC
>JACCEA010834357.1_pt1 | contig 14179 bp, 16 predicted proteins | sample 7449851 | NCBI WGS metagenome assembly JACCEA01 (sample SAMN15323453, study PRJNA562643) | freshwater metagenome | isolation source: river surface water | place: USA:Blue River Watershed | collected 2017-08-18 | reverse complement strand
TTGCCCAACCGTCTTTCGTTTTAATTCTTCTATGCCGACTCTAACGCGTCGTGATTTCATTTTTTCTTTCCGAATTTTTTCGTAGTGATAGCTATTTGTCTCTATTTCATATCGACAAACAGGGCAAGTGCATTGCTTGAAAAGCCAATCGGCAATGCATATTTTGTGAAAAATATGACCACAAGGCATCTTGCACGATATGGTACCAACCTCTTGCTCACACAAGCAAATGAGGCATTCTTTATTTGTTTCTTCAATCAAGTCATCAGCTGTCAGTTTTATCATTGGTAAACTATCAATGGCGGCTTTACTTGCTGGTGGAGGTTTGTTATTGTGATCGTTAGTGGGGATAGCATGGTTGAAATTTTGGCTTATATTTGTAAAACCATTATTGAAAATTTGAGAAAATATATCAAAACCAGTCGACATTACAGTACAGAATATAGGGGGCGTAACTAGGAAATGACCTTTACTTGAATGAATAGTGGCGGAATACCAGCTACGGTATAAATCCAAAATACGATTATAATTTATAATGTTCCATTTTGGTAAAAAGCAATGAATGATTTTGACTGCGCCTTTGGACTTCTGCTGCTGCCTTCTCTTTTCTTGTTGGGTTGTGTTTGTGCCTCTGCTGCTGCTGCTCCCCTATGCCGCTGCTGCTGTTGCGCCTCTAACTGGAGTATATTAGTAGGCTTAAATAAGGCCTAGGAAGTTCAATACGTGCACGTTTTATCTCCAATCTACAATATAAATAATAAAAATAAATAATTCATATTCACAACGTTCTGTTTATCCAATGGACGAAGAGATTGACCAAGCGACTGCTGTTGATGCAAATCCTCACCAAGGAGGTGATCCGAATGGTGAGAATGTGGTAGTAAAGATTGGATTGGTCGGCGATGCTCAGGTATAAATTCCAGACGTATTCCAGGTTGGTGTTATAACGATCTGTTAATTAAGGTCGGTAAAACTACTTTAATGGTGAAGTATGTTGAAAACAAGTTTGATGAAGATTATATCCAAACGCTGGGTACTATTCAGAGTTACTTTTCTTTGTTGCAACGATATTATCTTTTCTCATTACGATAGGTGTTAATTTTATGGAAAAGACAATCACATTAAGAAATACAGAGATAACCTTCAGCATTTGGGATTTGGGAGGACAAAGAGAATTTTTAAGCATGTTGCCTTTAGTGTGTAATGACGCAGTTGCCATTTTTTTTATGTTTGATCTTTCCAGAAAGTCAACACTGTTGAGTATCAAAGAGTGGTATCGGCAGGCACGGGGTCTTAATAGAGTAAGTTACAATCCATTTCCTCGGTATTTTGTCTAACTATGAATTTATTTTATGAACGAATTAGTCTGCGCATGCATTTCTAGTGGGAACTAAATATGACATGTATGCTAACTTACCACCAGAAGAGATTGAAGAAATTGATAAGTTGGCCAGAAAATATGCCAAAGCCATGAAAGCCCCATTGATATTTTCTTCTGCATCTCACTCTATCAACGTTCAAAAAATGTTCAAGATAGTCTTAGCGAAAGTATTTGATCTAAAATCAACTGTGACAGAGATCACCAACATGGGCGAGCCTCTGCTTATCTTCTCCGATAAGTGAGGAAAAGAAATGAATACCCCACCAAACTTCTCTTCTAATAGAAATGACTTGCTAAAATAGGTTTTATAAATAGGTTTGATAAATATTTTGATTGGTAATAACATCAGCGGATTTTGATGGATACTTGTTTTCAGTTTTGGAGAAAAATGGAATTGCTATTCGTTGACTAAAATATCTACATTAATAACACCCAAACCCGAACAAGCTAACATGCAAAGGAAGGATGCCCACTCCTATGATTCCTCGTCATCCTTCGGAGGAGGTGGACCACAAGGTTGTAGCATTTTCTGCAATGTTGATCGTTATTGAAAACTTAAGAGACGCACAGAATACTCATTACCTCCAAGAACTCATACCGCATTCGACCCACTGCCTCATTCTTAGCAGCTGCATAATAGGAAATTTGGTCGTAGTGTCCAATATATGAAGCTAGAGCATCTCTTTGTTGATTTACGCCCCACTCAAACTTGCTCATGTCGGAATGACCAGTGTTTACATATTTGTTTTGAATATGCTCCCAACTTTTATTGAAATTAAAGCGGTCGGCAGACATTGCAAACTTTCAAAGCTAGTTTATTAGTCAATCACTGAATGCAGAAACGTTAAGACAAGAATTGAGATTATTGAAGCAAACAACGATTTAGAGGATTGGATTGCGCGCGCTTTTATGGATGAGAAGACAAATTTAAGACATAGGAATAGCATAATATTAAATTTTCCGACCGCTTAAAAATTCATACACTATGATATGCACAGCAGCGAGCGGCAGCTGGGTGCAGCAGCAGACGCATGTACGCACAGCCAGCAGAACAGCGCAGCTTCTTTACCATAAAATTAGCAAAATCATAAAGAACAAAAAACAGAGAAGCCATGAGTTATGAGATAAAACTTTGCGCTCGGTTTGATAGTTCTATCGTCATATAATGAGTAGATATAGCAGAAAATTTATTTCATTGGAGTGTGGCATTTGCACAGTCGTTGTGGCGTAGTAGGGCAGTGTACGCGCCCCCGCTGCTCGTCGCTGTGCTTGCATGTGCTTCTTTGCTCTAGTAATCTAGTAAGCAAATACTTCTCTAATTTAAAATACTTCAAAAAATATTTAAAATACTACTCTACACTTCGTAACAAACAATATACAACCATATGATCAGCAGCACAATATCATAAAATGCGTAGGAACCACAATTTCTTAAGTTTCCAATCATGAGCAACAACCATTCGGAGAATGAAGCAAAGAGGTATTCAAAGTTATTTGTGTTCTCAGGGGGGAACAAAGCTGGAATGGAGACAATGGACAAGGATAAACAAGCTCAAATAATTTATGATATGTCTAAGAACTCAGCTTATTTCAAGAGAGCAACCCGTCTTGATGAAATAACGAATCATAAATCAGAGTTAATGAAAAAGCAGTTTGATCTAGTTGACGAGACAATAAATCCTTCATTATTTAGAAAGCTGGCTGCCACTGTTCATCAGAGATGCTTGGAATTAGAAAAACGGCGAAGATTTACCCAAATTTGTTGTGTATTAGATATGGACATGTTTTATGCTGCTGTTGAAATACGAGACCAACCTCACCTAAAGGATTTACCGGTAGCTGTCGGTGGAAACTCGATGATCTCCACTTCCAACTACGTTGCAAGAAAATATGGTGTTCGCGCTGCTATGCCAGGGTTCATAGCAAAGAAATTATGTCCAAATTTAGTGTTTGTGAATTGTAATTTCGACAAATATCAAGCGGTGGCAAATCAAATTCGTAGTATAATTCAAGAGTATGATCCATATTATTCTAGTCACAGTCTTGATGAAGTGTACTTCAACCTGACGGACGCAGCCATGAAACGCTATATTGAACAAATGCCTGAAAATCAGCTAATTGAAGATATTCGACATTCAAATATAACTTGTGCTGATAATAACGATGAAGAAGACGATGAATTACAACCAACCATTCCTTCGTCATTATCGTTGGGAAGAGATATAGCAATAGAAAAACTGAGGAAAGTTAGTTGTGACATTCTACAAGAAATTAGGTGTCGTATCAAGGAGACAACTGGGGGATTGACTTCATCTGCAGGTATAGCTAACAACTTTTTCCTAGCCAAAATTTGTGCTGATATTAACAAACCCGATGGACAATACGAACTTCCACCACGAAGAGACTCCGTGATAGAATTTGTCACCAATTTACCTTGTCGAAAGGTTGGAGGTATCGGTAAGGTGACGGAAAAGATATTGGAAAATTTAGGTATGACAACAATGGGTGACGTTCGCAACAATCTTCATTGCATTCTTCATACATTTACTCCATTGTCTTCCGAGTTTTTAATGCGTGTATCCATGGGAATTGCTTCAGAAGAAGGAACGGAAAAACTGAATTCAACAACCAATGAAGAGAATCCTTTGGTGACCAGAAAGTCAATAGGTTGTGAAAGAACATTCTCTGCCAAGGGTATCAGTGATCGAGACGAGCTGCTACAACGTTTACATTTGATATGCGAAAACGTTAGTGCTGACATGAAGAAAGAGAACATTTTTGGGAAGACTGTTACTGTCAAATTAAAAGATATTGATTTCAATCTGCACACCAAATGTCGGAGTTCTGCTAATGGGAGCTATTCGATTCAATCTGTCGAAAGCATTGAGCAGATAGCAAAGTCTATTTTGGTCAGCTGTTTGCCCATGAAGGTGCGGCTTTTAGGCGTTACTGTTTCTAAATTTAAGAATAGTTTCCATGGCACGAAAAAGAGTTTTAAGTTCAAGAGTGTCGCTGAATTGATCTCCAATCAGAAGGATCAGCAGCGACAGTGTCCACAGTCAATGAAGTTATCCATTCAACATTCGACTGCATCCCACGAGACACATGTAATTGATCTTGTTGATGATTTCAGCGATAACGAAAAAGATAGAAACGGCGAAAATAGCCGGACCTTTATTGAACGACCTGATATAATTGAGGCCAATAGGATTTCCGAAGCTGATCCAATTCTCGATAAAAAAATATTTGAAATTTGTCAAAATCGGATGGAGCCAGACTTCCTCCTTACTCATGAATTTTCTCAAGAAGAGCGAGATAGCACATTCGAACTAGAAAATTCCACCAGATTAAATTGGATTCAATATTCTTGTAGTGATAATGACAAAAGTATGATTCGAAAGCACGAGCAAGAAGGCTGTTCTGATTGTCAAGATGAGTTAATGGAGGTAATTGAGATTTATACTCCACCAGATTCGAAGTCATCAATCGACTCGGTCGATAAAAAGATTGAATCTTTTGCTTGTCCTGTGTGCAATAATTTGTTCGAATCTCATAATTTGACAAAAATCAACAGCCATTTGGATAGTTGCTTAGTGAAAATGTCAAGTAAGCTGTCCGGGCAGAAAAGACCTCCTACTCAATCCACTCTTCCGTCACGCAAGGAAAAGAAGATCGCAAGCAAGAGTATCATTACAGCGTTCTTTAAATCCAAATAATAGATGATAAAAGAATGAGTTCTCTTGACCTAAAAGAATATATATATATATATATTTCCTTAAAATTTCATTATTTATTCTTTGTATAAATTAATTTCCATTCGATACACAATAATAAAGTATTTGAACATGCACAACAAATAAACACAATCACAAACAACCCACTCAATCCCTCACAAAAAGGAATTCCCAGTTACTGTGATCCTCAACATTTCGACCATTAAGGTGGATACAATCAACAATGGATATTTCAGATCCAAATCCCATTTTGCTTTCGTGATCACTTATTGTTGCATTGATCGCAAATTTGGACTTACCGCGAATGGTGCACCAGTCTTAGCCTTAATTTCTTCAACTGAAACACCCTCAGCATGTTCGATTAAAGTTAAACCCTTAACAGAATCAACTTCAAAGACTGCAAGTTCGGTAATGATCAAATCCACAACTTGCTTGCCAGTCAGAGGTAGATTACAAGCGGGCAAAATTTTATGAGAACCATTCTTTGCACAATGCTCCATGGTAACAACAACTCTATTTCCACTAGAAACAAGATCCATGGCACCGCCCATACCCTTCACCATTTTTCCTGGCTGAAAAACAAATAAGCCTCACATTAGGAAATGGAATGAAAATACAACAGCATAATCTGACCACTTACAATTATCCAGTTTGCTAAGTCTCCATTAGCACTGACCTCCAAAGCGCCAAGAATAGTCAAATCAACGTGTCGTCCACGAATCATCGCGAAAGACTCAGAAGAAGAGAAGATGGAAGAACCTTTTAGGTATGAAACAGTCTCTTTACCAGCGTTAATTAAATCAGCATCTTGTTGACCTGGTTGTGGATATGGACCCATACCCAAAAGACCATTCTCAGATTGCAACTCGACTTTCATGCCAGCCGGAATGTAGTTACTTGCTAAAGTTGGGACACCGATGCCAAGATTAACATACATACCATCTTTGAATTCCTTTGCAGCTCTCTTAACTATGCGGTCCCGATTCTTGTCAGCCTTTCCTGAAGAGGTTCCTGCTAAAGTAAGCTTTTCAATTCTCTTCTCATACTTGCCACCATGAACAATGCGATCAATATAGATACCAGGAAGATGAATATCATCAGGGGCGATTTCACCAGCCTCCACCAATTCTTCAACTTCAACAATTGCAATCTTGGCAGCCTTAGCGCAATCAGGATTGAAGTTACGAGAAGTAGCACGAAAAACGACATTACCAAGCTTATCAGCTTTCCATGCCTTGATGAGTGCGAAGTCACCAGTTATAGCTTCCTCTAAGACATAATTACGACCATTGAAATTACGAGTTTCACGAGGCAAACTTTTTATGGCGACAGTGCCATCAGCATTATACTTGATTGGAAATCCACCTTCTTGGATAACGGTACCGTAGGCAGTAGGGGTGTAAAATGCTGGAATACCAGCTCCACCAGCTCTCAATCTCTCAGCAAGAGTGCCTTGTGGAGTAAGTTCTACCTCAAGTTGGCCAGTAAGATACTGTTTCTCAAAGTGCTTATTTTCCCCAACATAACTAGAGATCATTCGCTTTACTTGGCTTGTTTGTAGCAACTGACCCAAACCAAAATCATCAACACCGGCATTGTTTGATACGCAAGTCAACTCCCTAATAATTAATACAATTAGTTCCCCATCTTCAACTTGACATAAGGACAACTTACTTTGATCCCTTCTCCTTCAAAGCAGATATTAAATGCTCGGGAATACCACAAAGACCAAAACCACCGACACAAAGTTTTGCCCCATCAGGGATATCAGCCACTGCAGCAGCTGCGTTAGGGAAGACTTTTCCAATCGGTTGGGCGGTTGAGAAGAAAGCACTTCTTGAGGTGGCAATGATGCCAGAACGAACAGCGTTACGGTACATTCTTGCTTTGGATAACCTACACGATGACGACCACAAATATGAAATACGTCAAATAAGATGTGAATCTTTGTTTGTGATGCGGTTCATTCATTCAGTTTCCCATTGCATTTCACACCTTCTAACCTCAGCGCTGCACACCTTGATCTCTCTCTCCCTAAAAAGTAAAAAGACATCAATATTAATAAGTCATATCTTCAAAAAGGTGTTTATCAAAAACCTCGAATATTTACTCAACGACAAATTCCAAATTTGGAGTTTGGAGTTTCAGCAACCAGTCCAAGCAGACCGGTCTGGGGTCAGTGTTTATCAACCAGGCCTCATTTAAAACAGATGGTATGATGGATTGTTTGTTGATAGGTTGATGTTTCATGAGTCAGCAAGTTGCGGATAACCTTGGATTGTCTTAATTAATTGTATTGCATGAAGTACTTTTGCCAGAAGTTTATCGTTCGACTTTAAGCATAGATACAGAAAATGGAATTCGTAGGAGATGATAGTCAAATCTACTCCAGTCAAATTATCGATAACATAAAGGATTTACTTTCCAATAGAAATGGATTTACTGTTGATACTAGAACTTTGAGACGTGATATATTACGTGGAATTTCTGTGGGCAGTCAGCATTCAGAAGAGGTTCAAGATGCTTTCGGAAAGGAAGAGGTCTTTCAATATCTTCAACGTCATTTGCAAATGGATTCAACTGAGTCCGAGTCAATGTCTGAAGGAGAGGAAATCGAGATTGTAGAGGATTCCTTGTGGGCTTGGATTCGTATTTGTCGGAGAGAGATCCTTCAGAAGGTGACAGCAAATCCAAAGAACTGTGAAGTTGCAGAGCATTTCATTCCCGTCATTGTAGATACAATGACCCGATACATGGGGCACGAACAAATTATATATTGCTGTTCAGCCTTAATTATGATGCTAGCCTCTGACTCTAGCTCAAGGCAACAAGCACTGGGATCCGCAGGTGCGCCGGCAGTAGTAGTAAATGCGTTGAAGGTGCATTTGTGCCATCCGAAAGCGTTAGAAATGTCCCTTCGAGCTGTTCGAAATCTTGCAGCTGATGATGAAGTTGCGAACCAACTTATTCAAGAGGCAGTGGGAGAGGAGCTTCATGCCATCTTACAGGATTATAAGCACCAACCCTATGACGTTATTGAGGCAGCGGTATTTGCAGTTATTAATCTTAGCTACGATAATACTATTGGTTTAGTTCTTGGGGCGCTTGGTATTTGCGTTTCATTGACCGATCTTTTGCCTGACCATATTGAAAACAATGACTTCTGTCATCACTTTTGTTGGGCGATGCGGAACCTTTCCACTGTCCAGCAAAATTTGGCTATTCTCAAATTCACGAATGTTTGCGAATTACTGCTTTCTATTCTTGCAAAGCATTCAGATGACCCTGAAACCATGCAGTCTGCTATGTGGTGTATCGCTAACCTTGGATGTAACAATTCTCTGGCCCACCACTTATTATCATTAAGTGTTGTTGAAGCAATGGTGAATCTTTACTACCACGGCGTGAAACACTATCCAGATGACGTAAAACTTGGCCCCATCTCTGAAGCAGCAACCTTTGCAATTTATAACATGACAACTACAATTGCACCAGACCCAATTACCCCAAAGCATTCAATTGATGAAGCCGATTATCGTCCACCTACAGAACCTGACGAGGATGATTTGGAACTGAAGGAACGTCTCGGTAATACTGGTGCTTGCTGGTTGCTCTCCGAATATTTGAATCGCTATGTTATGAGAGAAGCTATGGTCGAAGCAGTTTGTCGAGCAATTAATCATTTGTCGATACGGTGCCCCTCTAATCAAATCCTCTTTGCTCAGTTCCACACTGTTAGAGCATTACATCATGCGATGCAACACCATTTGAAGGAAATTGATACTCTGTATTTGATTTGGCGGAGTTTGTTTGTGTTAACTCGACGAGATACTGTCGACGATAGTCCTTTGTCCAACCAAAATTATTTGTTACACATTGATGAGCTTCGTCAAGAACCACAAATTGCTCGAGAAGTTGTGCAAGCCATGCATACCCATTCTGCATACGAGGAAATTTTAACGATTGGGGCACAATTTTTAGTACGGCTTGGTCTGTACTCAGAAGAGAAGATTCAAGAATTATTGAGTGTGGAGTATTTGAAGTTCAATGAGTACAATGATTTGACCGTGATGATTAAAAGTAGCTTTGATGATTTTGCCAGCGCTTTTGAATTTGACCGAATTACTACCATGTAAACTTGCTAATTTTTGATAGATAGTCTGATTAGAAACCCTTGTATATTTTGACTTTTGTGTTGGGCATAAAGTGAAGTGTTTGTTAGTTAGTTTTGTCATCCAATAGTTATGTGATGTAATGTGGTAGCGAAAGTTGTAATGGATATTATGTTGATAAATATAAAGTGGACTTCAATAAGTTATGAAGGCCTTGTGGATCTGCATTTCGAGTCACACGAATTTTGGTATGTTTAATAACCAGATCTTGCTGGGCGAAAAATTTGCTTATGGTATTTTGATGGAATAAAGTTTTGATGCACTTCAACTGGATAATTTTCAATGATAGGTAATGACAATGAACATGCATTCGGTTGCCCAGAAATATTGATAATTGATATAGATAAGGGTGCACTCTTGCAGCTACTTATTTTTAACCTACAGCAAGGGAAAATATTTCAACCGTTGCACCATCCACAACTTTATACAATTTTTCACTTATTCATATGTACAATTGTCAACGATATTGCTATTTACTAGTGATACTTATCTGACAACAAAATGTTGTGAGATGGCCGGAGAAGAGTGGTTCCTATTTCATATCGTCCTGGTGGAGGGGCATTTACAATTACTTTTTCATCTCTGGTTGTGGTAGAGATCATAATATTCTTGGGATTGCGTTTACTGCCGCCCATACCACGGTCAACGGTATACTGGCCTGGTCTAAAATTTTTGTGGAGAATATTTATAAACTTCAAATCTAATTTGGCGACAATCACTTACCCAGGTTGCGGATCGTGCCTTTTCTTTGATACAACCATTGATGGCGCCATAACCGGCGCTCCGGTCAACCACTTTGGTTGGGTGTCATAGGCGCCAGGTGGTGGGCCAGGTGGAGTTTTGACAGGTCGAAGGCGATTATCAGGAGTAGGCGCAAATGAACTAGTAAACTTGGGTTTAGTGGGTGAACTACGTGAGTCCCTCACATGTTCATCTTGATTATTTGGTCTGTTTAAAAATTGTGCAAGTTCTTTATTAAGTTCTCTTTCCACTATTTTTTCTTTCGATTCGTAAGCGGAAGGTGGTTTTGGTTGTCTAAATCTCTCTTCCGTACTGTCGAATGCTCCTCCACGTGGATTTGGTTTTTTTGCTTGGTCCGCTATTCCAATTTTAGGGTAATATGATGTGGATGGAGGCACGTCATTATCGAATGCCTCTGCTTTAAACCGAGTTTCAGTTGAGGTAAAAGCAACATTTTGTGCCCAATCGGACCGACTTGCCATCTTTTTCTGCTTCAAAATCTTAAGTCTCATCTGATCAAATTCTGAAGTGATTGGATTATATTCTCCAGGAGCTACCGTAATTCTCATGGATTTAGAATGGTTCTAATAAAAATTTCAAGAAAATCAAGCGTCACAACAAGCAATTTAGGGTAATATACGTACATCTTTAAAGCGTTCATCACTAGAGGTAAAAAATTGTAGATTCGGGGGTTTTGTTTCAACTTTGATCGCACTTGGTAAATGATACTGACCAGGACCAGGAATATTTTTTTTTCTTTCGATCTCTTTCATTAACGCGTCTCGCGAGGTTTTTGATTCGAACGCTGAAGTTTGCTTCCTCTTAGCATTATGCAGATGAACAAGGAAATCCATTTCGTTGGCACCATAGCCATTCAACAAGAGGTCGAAATCAGAGGGTGTGTCATAGTAACCAGGTCCAGGTGCAGACGAGACTTTTGTGAGGATTTTGTCAATGGCGTTCCGATCGGCACCCTGATAAAACAGGTTATGAAGCATACATGTCGAAAAAAGTTTTACCAACCAACCTTAGAAAAATTTGCGCCTGGGGCATGTTTGAATTTTACATCAATCCTAGGATCATAGTCTCCAGGTCCGACCGTATCTCCTGGTCTCCCACTATATCCTGGAATAAGTGGTCCTTGCGGCTGCACCTTTCCATCCGGGAGGATTTCATATCCATTTGCCTGAGACTTGGCCGGGATAGAAGGGGGACACTCCAAACGTTTTGATGCCACAAGTGCGAGAGGATTGCTCGAAGGCTGTGAAAAGGTACGTACGGTCTTTCCGAAGCTCGACTGAAGTATGTAGTCTCCAGGGCCAGGTTCCGGGTTCCTCGACAAATCTTTGAACCTCTTTGCATTCGACTTAAATACGGAGGATACCCCAGTTTTCTAACAGTTCAAGAGCTTTACACTTTGAATGAACAGTATGGACATGGTATTGCTAACCTTAGTTAAGTCTTCGGAAACATTATAGGTACCTGGGGATGGGCTATCCAAGCCCATTGAAACCCCTTCCTCACCTGGAGCCTTTCGTCCTGATGGAAATAAGAAAGCACATTCTTCACAATATACTAGCGCAGAATTAAACTATACTCACTGGAAGTGGTTGAAAAGGGAGCGAAACCTGGTGCACTTCGGGAAATTCCACCTGGCAAGAAATATCCTCCTGGACCAACATTGGGATATGATTCTCCTCTGGGTTCACGTTCAACACGAGAAAGAAACTGCGTGGTCATCTACCTGCCCTATTCCTTTCAAGGATTGTGCTAACTCAGGAGAAACGTGTTCTATCTACTTATTACTCTTAGTTGTTTTTCTGTCGCAAGTCTGTGTGCACTGCCATCACAATAAAAACGACCGTTTCGCTGTTAAACGATTATTTTTGATGAAGCACGTCCAAATCTGTAATGTGTAATTGGCTGTGTTTAAAAAAGCGCCAAGGGCGTTCAAGTGTTCAAGTGTTATTATGCTAGAAAAGTAATAAATAAGAGTCTTACGGTATATCCCATTTCATCTGATACATAGTGTATGAGTATCAGTCGTAATAAAGAATACACTATTGCACTGCTTTAATATTATTGGGTGAGGATTTAGGATGATACCAACAAACGTATTCATCGTTATGATGATAAATGCACTGATGTTGTGGAGGTGCTGTCGTGGAGAATCATTACTCCATGGAAACAATCCAATAAAAAGTCATAGCGCAGTTTTAAATCCGCTGATTCATCCATCGGGAAAGAAGTTTGATGTTGTTCCACACGATAATTGTGATTGCACATGTTCCAATGACTCCCAGCATTTTCCATCGGAGTTGATACAAAGTCTCTTCACAAAGTACCCCAACCGACTAGTGATGGTAAAATCTCCATTCTGCAATTTGCACGAGATCGTTCTTTGTGGTACCCTTCATGTGACCCAGAAATCAGTTGATATGGTTGAGGAAGTCATTAACACTATCTGTCCAGAGACTATTATGATTGAGATGTGTCAAGATCGAGTTGAAGGGATATTAGAACGCACTATTGATCACGAAAGAATGTCTATATCCACTATTTTGGTTAATGGAATTAAACTGCGCAGTCTAAAAGCAGTTGCGGTGGGTTTGTTGACGTGGTTGCAATTTAAGGCGGCAACACTATCCGGTAGTAAATTGGGTGCAGAAATTGTTTCGGCAGCCAAACATGCTCATCAACGGAAAACGTTGTTAGTTCTCGGTGATCGCCAATATTCTATAACACTTCAAAGAGTATTTGATAAGCTTTCATTTAAAGAGAAATTAAAACTTGGTTTCTTCCTGGTTGTGGAATTGTTTCAATTCAGTATGACAAAAATGAAAGATGTTCTTATCCATTCTGACGATGACCAGCACTTCATCATGGAAGAGTTGGATCATTTCTCCAAATCCCTCCCATCCTTTGCTGAGGTATTACTGACAGAACGAGATGAATATATGGCAAACTCCATTTTAGAAATTTGTCGTTTTATGACAGTTGTAAAGAACAATCCACATTCAAATCAAACAAATGCAAGCAACAAAGTTATGATATTGATTATTGTCGGCGCAGGTCATTTGCGTGGGATTCAAAAGTTCTTTGCACAAGGCGGAGTTTCCTTTGATCGCATGAGGATAATCACATCTTCCTCGAAGCGGCCCAGTACTTGGCAACCCCACACACTATTGGTAGCCAATACAAATAGAATGTTTGAAGACCAATGGGATAAGCATTCAACTATATATCAATTGTGCTACTGATTCTCTTTCATAAAGATGAACAATCTTGAATGATGGATAGACTCATTTGTACACATAAACGCTTATGCAATCTATATTATTGCAAGATATATTATACAATTACATGAATATATTTCTTGAAGTAGTAGTGTGGGTTTCACTGAAAATCTATTGTTACAAGTTCTTCATCTTGTGGCTTCTTTTTCGGTCGAGAAATAGGATTTATGACTTCTGGAGAGATGGGAGAATCATCACAATCGGTTGATTCGCTCTTACCTTTTAATGGATGATGACTGTGCTCAGATAAGTCGGCAAGGTGGACTCTCTTTGCCCTCGAGGGAGACAGTAAATGTACACTGATTCTGTGAATAGCAAGATATATCGCTACCAAAAATATAGTTGATAGAAACACAGACCAAGGCATTGCAGAAGGTCCATTAATTGTCATAAGAAATCCTATGCAAACCGGTATAATCGCTTCTCCCAACGTTGATCCAACGATCAACAGCGTTGTTGTGGTTGATTCACTATCCCAAAATGAGTGGTTATGAAAAAATGCACTGTCAATAATATTGCTTACCTTTTGAACCCGTAGTTTTCTACTAAAGTAATCATAACTGGATACATGGAACTTAATGCAAATCCTACAAATGCGCTAGTAAACGCAGCTACCGAGTAAGATAGAGTCATGATTGTGACAGATAAAAAGCAGCTCAAAACTCCCAATCCAAGCTGAACCCGAACAAGCAACGTTGAAGACAAGAATATTGCTAGCCCGATTGATAATATCCTACCAAAAGTCAGAGCCGCCCAAAATATTGCTGATAAATATGCAGCTTTTGATTCGCTGTCTGTAACTCCTTCATCAAGAACGTAAACCGGTATCCAACCGGCAAAGCCACTCTCCGCTCC